>Ga0214923_10002955_pt1 | contig 21826 bp, 18 predicted proteins | sample LL1510_MetaG_FD_177993 | JGI IMG/M metagenome (GOLD analysis project Ga0214923, IMG submission 177993) | Freshwater microbial communities from Lake Lanier, Atlanta, Georgia, United States - LL-1510 | ecosystem: Environmental > Aquatic > Freshwater > Lake | place: USA: Georgia | collected...
ACAATGTTGACTTCGTATTTCAAAATTGAAGGGGCAGCAAATATCGTCAGTCAAATTGTCTGTTCCCTTGACAAAAAAAGTTCCTGTGTGGATTTCTACGTTTCGCCTCCGGACACCGCACGCCTTGAAGAGATAGCGCTCGGCAAAAAAACGGCAAACATATGGGCATATCTTGGCAAACGACTGAATGCTTTTATTCTGAAAACCAACAACTTGATTGCCTTCGACGGGAAACCGCATCCGCTTAAAATCTTGCCCGAAGATAGCGATTATATTTCTAATCTCAAGACATCCGCTTTGTGGACGAAGTTTTCTTTGGAAGTGATGTTGATGAAGAAAAATCCAGTTGCCGATATTCCTGCCCTGGCGCCCTTTGCTCAGCTCGTCCAGTCTCTGGTTGTAAATAACTGTAAGGCTGCTGGTTGGGGCGGAGCTTTGTTTCCAGTGTTAGGCAATGTTGGCTTTCCTGCCGGTGGACAGGTGTTTCGCGCGCTTGCGCTGACCGGGTTGAATGAGGAATTGACCATCGTTCCAATCAACGAAACAGCATCTAATTTTGATACATCGCAATGCCAAGGAATGTCTGTTCGAGAGTCTTTGGGGATTGGCAAGGCTTTTCTGCCAGGCAACAATCAGCTACAAATCTTGCGCCCAGAGAAAGCTGCATTCGCCGTGCGTGTCGATTCTTCAGCTCTTGATTCAGGGCAAAGTGATGCACCGTATCGTTATTTAACCAGTCGAGTTGTGTACAAATTTCAAGGCTCCGCTGGTGATGCGGTGCAGGTGACTTCGCCCTCCGACAGTGGTCTGGCAATTTCGTTTCTGGGTATTCCTGCGCTTGTGCTTTCCGCACACAATGGTGGCTTGGTGAATGGTGTTGTCTTTCCTGAATTGCCTGAGATCAGCACGCCCGACCCAGATACAGGATTACCCGTAGATGCTTCGGGGCGGACGATCCTCAACTGCGCGCCATGAATTCGATTGACTAACTTCTAAACAGACACCGGACGACGGTGTCTATTTTTTTTTCAGCGATCCGCCTCATTCGTTTTTAAATTTCCAAGATTTACCGAAATTTGGGCTTGCTTTTAGGTTGGCGCACTCTTTGCTGGAACGGTGAATGCATGAGTCTCAGTTTCACTGACTGTCTGGGAGGTCACGATGAAAACAAAGAAAATGATCCATCGTTTGGTTCATCCAGTTTTTGCACTCGCTGCGCTCGGTGTGTTGTCATCGACTGCATGTATAAAAAAGTCGGATATCACAGATGCGCAGGTGACCTCGCTCGAGTCAACTGATTTGTCAGCAACATCGGTCAATGAAGCCCTCCAGTCGCGGCTTGCATTCAAAGTCAATCTAAGAACAAATCGGATCACTCTTTACAAGGGTGGCCTTGCCATTGATCAATGGAATATTGCCAGTGCCGACGTCTCGGGCGCATATCACAGCGGCCGTGCGCAATTCACACCCACGGGAATTTATTCCGTTGATGACCTGCAGATGTGCCCTGCTTGGTATCCTCGAGATCCGGTGAACCCCAATACCGGACGCGTTGTTGCAAGCGAAGCCGAACGCACGGCTGTCTTTGCTGCCAATCCTTCTCTTTATGGTCCATGTGGAGCGCGTAATCCGCTTGGGCGCTACGTACTTTGGTTTAATGGAGCTTATGGTCTTCATGGCAATGCGGCCGAAGAAATTCTTGAACTTGCTAATGCCAATGAGAGACGCGTTTCAGGCGGTTGCATTCGCAATCCGAATGAAAAAATCAAGTCGCTCTTCCATACTATACTCGAGACTTTTGATTCACTGAGTGGTTACGCAAGCAGTGTTGCTGCAATGGAGTCTCGATCACTCAATGAACGGTGGACGATCACCAAATCCGTCAACACGCTTGATATGCGTGTTGTTGTTGGTAACTGGTCTGCAGATCCTGCGCTGCAATCGCGTGTTGCGAATACTCCTTCACAAACATCTCCGAGTGCACCAGCGCAATCTGATTCAAGCACAGCTGACTCGGCTCAGAAAGCAGCGCCCATTGCACCTTCTGCTTCTGCTTCTGCTGCACCTGCTGCGCAAATCAAAGTGAGTGGCAACAAACTCTACTGCACAATCGGGAGTGTTGATGCCAGTTCGGGCGTAGCACCTGTTTATATCGGCCTGCCATCGGCCTCGGCGCGGATTTCTTCCTTCTACCGGAATGATTGGCCAGTGACAGTTTTGGGTTCGGTTGAAGGAACTGATTTTGTAAAGGTCAATCGTGGATTCATGGACAAGAAATTTCTCAAAGGGTGCAGAGAGTAAAAGAGTCTTCCGGTTGATGTGTGATGAGATTGATGGCAATCATTGAGGAGAAAAATTCTTTTCAATGATTGCTATCTTTCTTTTTGGGGGTCTGTGTGCTCAAGCCGACACGTGCTCACTCTTTTGCAACTGGATTGAAAAACAGATTTGTTGCTATTGCGTTTCTCGCTCTTCTCTGTGTCGCGATTTCGCAGTCTGCCTTCGCGGAGGAAGAATCTGAAAATGAGGAAAAGGGGGAAAGCTCTGGGTCTCTGCTTTGGCCCGAATGGAAGCCAGCGGCGTTTGGCGTTTCGCTTCGTCCAGTGCTTGGGTTTCAATACAGCACCGACGCAGCGCTCGATGCAGGTGTCGGCCAGGCTGAAATCGGTGCTCATGTCGGTGTGCAGGGAATCCCAATTGTCGCTGGCAATCCGGGTCTGCAGGTGGAACCTGGGATAGGCTACGCAGTTGGCCAGGCGGTGGTTAAAGAAAGCGGCAGAGCAGCACAAGATGGCACATATCGTCGTGTCTGGGGTGGAGTGCGGACGCCCATCTATTATCGTTTCTTTAGACAAGTCTTTGAAGGCCGCTATGGGGTGGTTTCGGGTGGTCCGCTTGCTCTATCGAAGCGGGGAATGTTTCAAAGTGATTCTGCTGTGGCAATCATTCCTCACCTGTCTGCGCACTATACGTTTACCTTCGATCGCAGCACGGGCGAGGAAACCACCGCGCCAGAGCTGCGATCTTATGAGCACTGGTTACATGCACGGCTGTCTGCCGACACGTTGAGTTTTTTTGTGGATGCTGGCCCCGGCTATACGACCTCTCGAAGCACAGTTCCTTTAAGTTCAACTGCAATAAAGGAGGGAACGACGTCCGGAATGTACCTTTTGGCACTGTCTGGATTCGACTTGTTCACCAATCGCATCGGTTTCGAGGCGCAAGCAAAATATATTTTTACATCCAACACAGACACAGAGTTTGTCACGCCCGGTGGTCGTTCACCGCTCGATGACTTGGGGGCTGAAGCGCGTCGGGTCGGCATGCCTGCAGACAGTTTTCGCACCAGTGCATTCTTCGGCTTTCGTCGTCTGATGGGTGCATTTGGTTTGGGCTGGCGCTACTCACTTGAGATTCTCAACCTGAACGAACGCGACGGCAGCAAACGCGAGCGGAGTGAGAGCAATGGATTAGGGCTTTATGCGTCTGTGAATTTTTGACGAATGAATGGAAAAGGGACGTTTTTCTGAGTGTAACGGCGACGCAAGAGGTTTTCGCAGCTCAGATAAATTTCACACACTGTCTCATCCTTGGACACTTGCTTCTTTGTTTTTTTGCAGGAGTTACTGAGTTTTACGGGTTGGCAGGGGCTTTGCTGTTAGGTTTGCAAACCAAACGTGCGGAGGTCTCACATGCGTCATCTACTTAATAGTCTTGCGATCGGCACAGCCCTTTTGTCCTTTCTGGCGTGCAAGCCGATGGCTCAACAAAGCGATTCTTCGGTCGCAATGGTTTATGGTGATACTCTTGTTGTTGAGTGCGTTCAAACGGCTGAGTTTCGCGACATATCGACCCGTGAAAACCTCAAGCTCATGATTGAAGGTGACAACGTTAAACTCACTCGCATTACGACCTTGAAATCGGCCTCTGGAAGCAAAGCAGTTCAAGAATTCATCGACGGCAAAATCAATCGAGTCTTTGATGGCAACGTGGTTGCCACAGACCATGCAACTGTGCTTCTCAATCCATCCTCTCTCGTGAAGAAAATTGTATTGGATAAAAATGAAACCAACGTGGGTGCAGTGCTAATTAAATATAATTTCGGCAAGATCGAAGTCAGTGGTCGCGATGCGAAAGAGCTGATGAAGATTTCAAATTGCCGAACCACGTTTTCACGCATCTGATTTTTCCCTTCTACAAAGAGTCAAACTCATGACGCCCGAAGACGCCTGACCTGTGCCTCGGGCTCTCGTACGATTGATCCACCTTGTCCTGATGCTGTGGTGGAGAGTGCGACGATGTCTTTGAAAAATAATGATGTAGTGCAGTTGGTCAAAAAATATCCCGGACAAAAGGTGAAACTCGCCGTCACCGATATCGATGGTGTTCTCCGCGGCAAAGTCATTCACATGAAAAAGTTTGAGTCGGTTGCGAAGGGTGGACTTGGCTTTTGCAACGTTGTGTTGGGCTGGGATTCAAGTGACGTTTGTTACGATAACGTTTCCTACACGGGCTGGCACACGGGATACCCCGATGCACAGGTCTTTCTCGATTTAGACACCTACAGAACAGTTCCATGGGATCACGATGTTCCTTTTATTCTGGGAGACTTTTGGAAGGCGCCTGGTGAGCCGCTCCCTCTGTGTCCGAGAAATCTTTTGAAAAAGATTCGTGCGCAAGCAGAGAAGGCTGGTTTCAAGCCATTTTTCAGCCAAGAGTTTGAATGGTTTAACTTCATGGAAAGTTCAGAAACACTCCATGAAAAAGGCTTCCATGAGCCTGAAACCCTCTCAAAAGGAATGTTTGGATATTCATTGCTCAGGCCTATTCAGAACAATGGATTTTTCAATGACCTTTTTGATCTTCTGAATAAATACAATGTTCCTCTCGAGGGACTCCATACAGAAACCGGACCAGGCGTCTACGAAGCTGCGATTCTCTATAGCGACATACTTGAAGCCGCTGATAGAGCCGTTCTATTCAAAGCGGCAGTGAAAGAAATTGGCAGCCTACATGGGGTCATTCCAACGTTCATGGCGAAATGGAATGCCTCACTTCCCGGGAGTTCGGGACATGTGCATCAGAGCTTATGGAAGAACGGCAAAAACATTTTCTTTGATGGCAAATCACCCGATCACATCAGTGAAACAATGAAGCATTACATGGCAGGTGTTTTGCATTGTATGCCGCATCTGACACCGATGTATGCGCCAACAGTGAATAGCTACAAACGTCTGGTTGAGGGCGCTTGGGCACCCACAACCTTGACTTGGGGAATTGATAATCGGACAACAGCCATCCGTGCACTGCCTGGTTCTGAAACTTCGACGCGTATGGAATTGCGGGTTGTTGGTGCCGATGCGAATCCTTATTTAGCGATGGCGGCAGCTTTGGCTTCCGGCTTATATGGCATTAAAAATAAGCTTCCATTGAAAGTGAAACAAACAAAGGGCAACGGCTATACAGATAAATCGAACGGAACATTGCCTCGCAATCTTTTTGATGCAGCCAGTGCAATGAAAGAATCAAAACTTGCCAAAGAGCTTCTTGGTGCCGAGTTTGTCGAGCATTTCACCAACACACGTTTGTGGGAGTGGCGAGAATATTCTAAGGCTGTGACGAACTGGGAAATGAAACGTTACTTCGAAATTATTTAAGGAGGCAGTCATGAGCTGGACAAACCGTTATGGTTACAATTTTCCGACTTCGATTCGATTTGGTGTTGGCGTCATTGATGAACTTGCGCCTTACTTGCAATCGCAGAATTTGAAGCGTCCTTTGGTTGTCTCTGATAAAGCTCTCACGCAAATCAGCTTTTTCAAGAAAGTCATCGCTGAACTCGAAAAAGCAGGAATTTCACCGACCGTTTATTCGGGAATTTCAAAAAATCCGATTGAATCTGATGTAATGGCTGGAGTCGAGCACTTTCATAAAGAGAAATGCGATGGCGTGATTGGCTTGGGCGGCGGTGCGAGTCTTGATGTGGCGCGTGCGATCGTGCTTAAGGCTTATCATTCACGTCCGCTGTTCGATTACGACGATGCATTGGGCGGCGACAAATATGTCACTGAAAAAGTGCCTCCGTTAGTCACCGTGCCCACCACCAGTGGCACCGGTTCAGAGGTTGGTCGCAGCACTGTGATTGCAGAGAACACGACCCACAAAAAACGCATTCTCTTTTCACCGCGCCTCATTGCCAACAAGGTCTTCGCAGATCCCGCTTTGTCTGTCGACCTGCCAGCGCCTGTGACTGCAGCCACAGGCATGGACGCCCTAACTCACAATGTCGAAGCGTTCCTCTCAAAGGGAATTTCGCCGTTGTGTGATGGTATTGCTGTTGAGGCTATTCGCTTGATTTCTGAATCATTAGAAACGGCGACAAAGAAACCACAAGACCTTGAAGCTCGCGCAAAAATGATGATTGCTTCACTCATGGGAGCGACAGCATTTCAAAAAGGACTCGGCATCATTCATTCGATGGCGCATCCGTTGTCAACCGTTTTCGATACTCATCATGGCCTTGCGAATGCTGTGATGATGCCCTATGGACTCGAATTTAACAAAGATGTTTCACAGACTAAGTATAAGTATCTCGAAAAAATTGTCGGCACATCTGACTTGATTGCTTGGGTGCGCACGCTGAACAACAGTCTCGGAATTCCTGCATCGTTGAAGGCAATGAATCTTGATGCAGGAAAAATTGCACAGCTTTCAGATTTGGCCATCGATGATGCATGTCATCAATGCAATCCAAAACCTGTGACTCGTGCCGACTTCGAGAGTCTTTTTAAGAAAGCCTTTCAGCTCTAATATTGAATGCGCACCTCAGACTTTTGGGAGCATCTGAGATGTTAAAGATAGGCCTCAGTGCATGTTTCATGTATCCCGATCCCACGCGAGTGGTTTTCGGGCATAAAAGTCTCACATACATGGAAAACGACATGGCTCGCTATGTTGCGTGTGAAGGGGTTCTTCCAGTTCTCATTCCGGATGTGCCGCAGGATAAACTTATTCCGATTCTCGAACAGCTCGATGGCATCGTTTTTCAGGGCGGAGCTGATATCTGCCCGGAAACTTATGCGGAACCCTATCTGGATCAGACACGCTGGCCGGGCGACAAGCACCGCGACGCATACGAGCTCGCTTTGGCCGATTTCTTTTTTAAAAAGGGTTTGCCGATCTTGGGTATCTGCAGGGGTTTTCAGCTTATTAATGCATACTTTGGCGGCTCTCTGCACCAAGATATTTCCACAGTTTTACAAAGCCCAACCGAACATCGCAATGCACAAACCTATGATCACGTGCATCATGGTGTCACTCTCATTGAGGGAGGCTGGCTTGCATCACTTTATGGAAAACAACAGCTCGAAGTGAACTCGGTTCACCACCAATGTATCAAAGCGCTTGGTAAAGATTTGCGCGTTGAGGCACGCAGCACTACGGATGGAATTATTGAAGCGTATACGTACCAAGGACTAAAAAACAACTATGTGGCTGCAGTACAGTGGCATCCTGAATTTTCTCCAACTCTGAAGGGTGTTGTGGATGAGCCAAACCCCATCATTGAGAGTTTTCTAGCGGCGGTCAGAGAAAAGAAATTCAAAAGTCCATGACTCATTTTGCAATGGAAGAGGAGCATTTATGCAGATCATGAATCCAGCGACGGGCGAACTTGTGCAGGCAATTGAAACTGACGATGGCGCGTCTGTGCGTGAAAAATTTGCGGTGGCCCGTGAAGCTCAACCTGCCTGGGCAGCGCGCCCTCTCTCTGAGCGCGTTGCAATGATGAAAAAATTTGCTGAGCTGCTCAAACGCGACATAGAGATAGTTGCGAGCGATATGACGTTAGAAATGGGCAAGCCATTGCAGCAAGCACGTAATGAAGTGAATGGGAGTCTTAATAAAATTCGCTTTTTTACAGAGGAAATTGAGAAAGTTCTAGCTCCTGAAAAGGTACGTCAAGACGGAAATACAGAAGAGATTCTGGCTTTCGATCCGCTCGGGGTTGTGTTGAATATTTCGGCCTGGAATTATCCTATTCTCGTCGGTTTCAACGTTTTTCTTCCGGCGCTTCTCTGTGGCAATGCGGTTATCTACAAGCCGTCGGAGTATTCCACTCTCACCGGGTTGCATTTGACTCGCCTTTTGCATGAAGCGGGTGTCCCACAAAATGTATTTATTCCCGTGGTCGGTGAGGGGGCGATTGGAGCTCAGCTTCTCCAACTGCCTTTCGATTGTGTAGGTTTCACTGGTTCATACGCAACGGGCAAGAAGATCTCCGAGACCCTTGCTGGCCGCATGACCCGTCTCATCATGGAACTTGGCGGCAAAGATCCACTCTATGTCACAGACGAATGCGGCGACCTGGAAGCTGTGGCCGATGCTGTGGCGGAAGGTGTGCTTTACAATAATGGGCAAAGCTGTTGCGCCGTTGAACGCGTTTACGTTCACGAGAAAATTCACGATGCTTTTGTTGAGAAATTGAAAGCCAAAATGCAGTCATGGAAAATGGGTGATCCTCTTGATGCGAGCACATTGTGCGGAGCTATCACACGTCGTCCGCATCTTGCATTTCTAAAAGCACAAGTCGACCAGGCTGTTGCTCTTGGTGCTCAAGTATTGCTGGGTGGCAAGCCGCAAGAAGGTCGAGGCAACTTCTTTCCTCCCACTCTTTTGCTCAATGCAAATCATAAAATGGACCTCATGAGGGAGGAGTCTTTTGGCCCAGTCTTGGGCGTGATGAAAGTAAAAGATGACGCACAAGCTGTGGAGCTCATGAACGATTCCGAATATGGTCTGACATCGTCGGTTTACTGCCGTAACTTGGAACGAGGTAAGAAAATACTTGCTCAGGTTAATACGGGCACAGGATATTTGAATTGTTGTGACCGCGTTTCAGCGTGGTTGCCCTGGTCGGGGCGTGGCCATTCAGGCGTTGGTTCAACTCTCTCCAAGCTTGGAATTTACGCCTTTTGTCATGCAAAAGGTCTCCACGTTCGCTCGTAATAATTGTTAATTTTTATCAGCAGCGACACTCTTAGCGGGTGCGCCTTCCCTGCTCTTTGCTTCCCACTGCGCGCGGGCCTTTCTGATCCGCTCGAAACGTTTTTCCAAAGCGATTTGATTGGTTTCAATCGCTTTGCGCTTACGCGCTTCCATTTTGCGCTGGGTTTCATCCGCGCAGTGCGGGCAGTATTCATTTTCTTTGTAAAGCGGGCTGAGTTTGTCTTCCGGACTTAAAGTCGCCCAGCAAACGTAACACATATCGTGCTCTGTTTTGCTGAGCTTGGCATTCACCGCCACGCGGTGATCAAAGACGAAGCAATCGCCTTCATAGTGGTTGTCGCCCTGCATTTGCTGGGTTTGGTCGAAGTACTTTAAAATGCCGCCTTGAATTTGGTAGACATCTTCGAATCCCACCTGCCGCATGTAAGCCGTGGCTTTCTCGCAGCGAATTCCGCCTGTGCAAAAAGTAACAACACGTTTGTTCTTGTGTTGCATGAAGTTATCTTCAACCCAGCCAGGAAAGGTTCGGAAGGTTTTGATGTCAGGTACAATTGCGTTTTTGAATGTACCCAACTGAGTTTCATAATCATTCCGGGTGTCGAGCAAAATAACCTCTTCACCGTTATCGAGCCATTGTTTCAAGGTCTTCCCGTCGACATGCTTGCCAGTGAAATGTGCCGGATCGATGCCAGTTCGACCCAAAGTCACAATTTCTTTTTTCTGCTTTACGAGCATCCGCGTGTAGGGATGAAAATCGCTGAAAGAGACCTTGAATTCGATATCTGCGAAGCGCGCGTCTGCTCGGCAGTAGGCAATAAATTTGTTGGCGGAATCTGGGCTTGCGGCGATGTAACCATTCACACCTTCGTCTGCAAATATCAGCGTCCCTTTGATATCGAGTTGCTGGGTCAGCGCACGGAATGCGGCTGCGGTGGCATCGACATCGTTAATACGGACAAATTTGTAGAACGCAAGGTTGTGATAAGTTTTCATAAACTACGCATTCATTTCGCCAAAGAGTTTGTCGAGCAGGTCTTTGTCTTTGCGTTCCCAGGCTTCAAACACGCGGCGAGCCTCGCGATTGACCAATGCCTTGTTGCGAAAAAATTCGCTGAACTCGTTTTTTTCCTTGAGAGTGCGAAGGACTTGAACATTTGCCGCTTCAATCATTAACACGCTAGCACCGCGGCGCAGGATCATGTTGTTGAGCTTCCACTCGAGAGAGACTGCCAAAGAATTGAATGCCATTTCTGCACTCCTTGCCTAGGGGTTGAACGCTGGGGTCATACTCCAGAGGTTCAAGTGCCGCAAGAGAAAGGATTTTTCGCAAATTTTACGTCATTCTCGCTAGTTGTCAGAGGCTGTCGGTTGCATCTCGGAAAAGTGACGCCTGGGGTCAGGGTTGCCGGGTGCCATGAAACCGAGCTGCGTATTCTGGAAAGAGCATGGACAGAGCACCGCGCGCCGACGGGCGGGCGGGCGGGCTGGGGATGCTTTGCGAGGAGGGGCTCGGCAGTGGCAACCAAATACACAGGACCGCAAAAAGCAGCGATTCTGCTCCTTGCCTTCGGTGAGGAAATCTCGGCCGAGATTTTTAAACAGATGAACGAGTTCGAGATCAAGCGCGTCGGTACTGCGATGAGCCGTCTTGGCCGCGTCGATGGAGAAACCATCGATGAAATTATGGAAGAATTCTATCACGTCTTGCAAAGTAACAAGAAGTATTTTTTTGGTGGCAATGAATTCACAAAAAAACTTCTTGAATCAGCATTTACCGATGGCCAAGCAAGTAGTTATATCGAAGATCTTGCACTTGAAACTGCTGCGACGCTTGAATCGCTTGAGCTCATTGATTCGAAGATGCTCTCGAATATCTTGCGCAACGAGCATCCGCAAACCATTGCTCTCGTCCTTGCGCACCTCGACCCTAAAAAATTTGGTGAAACACTCAAGTTATTACCTGAAAGCCTGCATACCGAGCTTTTACTTCGTATTTCTCGTCTTGAAGCTGTATCGCCCGAGCTCATCGACGAAATTGATGATGTCTTGCGTGGTGAAGTTCAACGCATGGGTAATGTCACGCAACAGCAGATTGGCGGCGTGACTCCGATCGTCGAAATGCTCAACATGATGGACAAAGCCACAGAGGAAACCATTCTTGATAGGCTTGAAGAGCGCGACCCAGATCTCACCGAACAAATCCGCAAACAGATGTTCACCTTCGAAGATCTTATTAAGATTGACGACCGCGGCATTCAGGCGATTATGCGCGAAGTGAAAATGGAGCAGCTGAAGCTTGCAATGAAGACAGCCTCTGAAGGGGTGAAGGAACTGCTATTCAAGAACATGTCACAGCGTGCTGCCGAGGGTTTGCGCGAAGAAATTGCCAACGCAGGACCTGCTAAATTGACAGACGTGGAAGCAGCCCAACAGGGGATCGTCCAGATTGCACGGCGCCTTGCAGACGAAGGTAAGATCTTCATTGCTTCAAGCGGTGAAAATGCTCTGGTGTGATGACTTAGGTTAAAACCGGCTGTGAGAGGAATTGAACGACATGACACGCGGACGCTTGCTGAAAAAAAATGAACAAGACCGCTTAAAATCGTTGCATGTCGATTCCTATCCATGGAAAGATTTTTCAACTGAAAGTATTCTTTTGCCAGACAACCCAAGAAAATCGGTTGTCCTGGCGAAAAGCCATCCGTCTCAGGAATTGCAGCAAAAGGTTTTACAGCCGGCGGAATTCACGCGCACTTTTGGATCACCTGCGCGCCCGCTTTATCCGGAAGACATGACCGCTGAGTTCTTGGCGAGTCAAGAAGAGTTGCGGCAGCGCAAAAGGCGTATGCAAATGGACGAAGAAGATGCTGTTGCCCTTGAGCTTCTCGATCTTGACGAAGACAAACCTGAAGAGCAACAAAAGAGCAGTGAATCGGAGGAGAATATTTCACCCGGCGCAGCAAATGCAGGAGCAGCGGCCTCAGTGTCATTTCCGGGTGGGCGCAATGTTGGTCCAGATATCAGCGATTTAAGCAAACTCGCGGCACATAAGAATAAAGCTTTTGAGGGCGGACTTGAATTCTCTGCGAGCCAAGCCAATCAACAAAGTCAGCAACAGGCGGAAGCTGAGGTGCAGGCCGCTTTTGAACGTGGGCTTGCGCAGGGGCGCGCGGAAGGCGAAAAATCAGGGTATGAGCTTGGTCATGCACAGGCTCTTCGAGAATCCACCGAAGCAATGCAGGCTCTGCGGACTGAACAAGTTCAAGAGGCTCATTCAGATAAAAACTATGAAGAAGGTATTCAAGAGGGGCTCGCGCAAGGTCGGCAACAGGCGGTGGCAGAAGCTGAACAGAAATACGCTCATTCGATGGCGCTCTTTACGAAGGCGCTGTCTGAGCTTGCGCATTTGAAAGGTGAACTGCTTTCAACAGGACGCGAAATTTTTGCCGAAATCGCTCAGATCTGTGCAGAAAAAGTTCTTCGTAAAAGTGTGCTGCTAAACGATGTTGCACTGAGCCAGGTCTACACGGCGGCGATGGCGCAGTTCCAGTCACAAGATCAGATTAAAATCGAGATGCACCCCGACGATGTCAGTCGGTTGGAGGCTGAAATAGCTCTGGCAGACCGCGGCCGTATTCGCTTGGTTGGAAATGCAAAACTTGAGCGAGGCGATATGAAGATTGAAGCCAACAACGAGGTCGTAACTTTTGACGTTCACAAGACGGTCGAGGCGGTCATTGACTCGCTTAAAGATGAACTCTTTGAGGCGAGCAAAGATGACGATTCCTCGGAAAAAGCAGGTTAATCAAAGTAAGTAAATTGCCTGAAAGGCTGGTCAGAGATGTTTGCCTCCAATGCTCTTCAGAAACTCCGTCAGGCACGTCCAATTTTGGCCCGAGAACCGCTTGTGCTCGACAAGTTAGGAAAGGTTCTTGAGGTTGTCGGTACTGTCGTGGAGGCAACATTGCCAGGAGCCCCGTTAGGAGCACTTGTCCGCATTTTTGATCATCACAAAACTTATTGCATTGATGGTGAGGTTGTTGGTTTTCGTCGCGATCGAGCACTTATTATTCCTTTCTCTGATCCGACCGGAGTGTGTGCCAATGCCTTGGTTCAGTGCGTCGAGCGCGAACCTAAAATTCGCGTTGGGGCTCATCTCATTGGGCGGATCGTAGATCCCTATTTACGTCCCATCTCAGGTCAACCTATTCCAGCGTTGACTGGTGTTCCTTGGTCAATCGTTCGTGAGCCAATCAATCCGCTGCTCAGAAGGCGCATTGATGCGCCGCTCGATCTAGGAGTGCGTGCAATGAATTCGCTGCTCACCTGTGGTGAAGGACAGCGTATAGGAATCATGGCTGGTTCTGGTGTGGGTAAAAGCGTTTTACTTGGAATGATCGCTCGCTATACACAAGCAGATCTAAACGTTATTGCACTGATCGGTGAACGTGGCCGTGAGGTGCGTGAGTTTATCGAAGAGAACCTTGGTGCAGAAGGTTTGGCGCGCAGTATTGTTGTGGTTTCGACCGGCGACCAAAGCCCTCTCGCACGCATTCGTGCTGCGCATGTGGCCACCGCAATTGCCGACTTTTTTCGCCAAGGTGGAAAAAAAGTTCTATTGATGATGGACTCACTCACACGCGTCGCGATGGCTCAACGTGAAATTGGTTTGGCGGTCGGAGAACCACCAACAACCAAAGGATACACCCCATCAGTCTTTTCAATGCTGCCGCGTTTGCTTGAACAGGCGGGTAATTCCGAGTCTGACGGATCGGTCACAGGAATTTATACAGTTCTTGTGGATGGCGACGACTTCAATGACCCAGTCACAGACGCTGCGCGAAGTATTCTCGATGGTCACGTCAACCTGTCGCGACAACTCGCAGCCCGCAACCATTTTCCTGCAATCGATATTCTTTCCAGCGCAAGTCGTGTGATGGTTGATATTACTGACAGCCGTCATCAAGCCTCAGCTGGTTTAATTCGTGAAATGATGGCTATCTATCAAAAGAACGAAGATCTCATCTCGATTGGGGCCTATAACCAGGGGTCCAACCCAAAAATTGATAAAGCCATACAGATGCAAGCTCGAATTGAACAGTTCTTGCGCCAAGAAAGAAGTGAGATCTCCAATTACTCGGATTCGAAAGAAAAAATGTTTGAACTGACGGAGATTGCATGAGTCGTTTCGTTTTCTATCTTCAACGCGTCATGGACATGCGCCAGCAGGCGGTTGATGAAGCGCAGATGTATTTAGAAAACTGTCGTAAAGTAGTCAGTGAATTGCGACGCATTTTAATTGAGCAGCGCGACGCCTATCTTGAAGAGAGAGACTTATTGAACGAGGCAATACGCACAGGTGAGCATTTCAAATATTCAACTTTTGAGCAATGTTTGGAAGTTCGAAAAGCACGTATGCTGGAATTGCTCGAAGCGATTCGGGTTGCAGAACAAGACGTCGACATCGCTGAGCAACATCTGCTTGTCTGTCGGCGGAATCTCAAGGTTTTTGAAAACCTCCGTGATCGCAAACAGGCAGAGTTCTTTGCAGACCAAGAGCGAAAAGAGCGCAAATTTATGGATGAACAAGCAACACTGCGGCACCATAGATCCGTGTTCGATGGTTCGAGATAAGGGAGAGATGGGATTATGAAAGCCTTGCATCTGTTGTTTGCTGCAAAACTGGTGGCCATCGCTGGCCTAGGTGGCTTTATGTATGCCAACCACCAGGCGAAAGCAGAGGAACAGAGTACAAAGCCAGGAGAAGCCGAAAAGGCAAAAGATGCGAATCAAGCGCTGCCTGACATTCCAGAAAAAGGTTTGACATTAACTCGCGCGGCTGAGTTGCGGAATCAGTTGATATTGATGCGCAAGGAAGTGGAACAAAAAATCGAGAAGCTAAACGTTGCTAAGCAGGCCTATGACAGATCAAAAAGTGATGTGGAAACAAAACTTAAGCGGATTGAGGAAGAACGTAAGTTACTTGAAGAATCACTTCAAAAAGAACGCAAAGCAAAAGAAGAGCGGCTGAGTGAGACACTAGAATTTGTTGCCAAGATGGAACCCAAAAAAGCAGCACCTCTTATAGAGGGCATGGATCGAGATCTGGTCATGCAGTTGTTGCGTAAGCTCCCGCCGCGGCAGGTCACCAAACTTTTAGAGTCAGTCAGCCCTAAAAAAGCGACAGAGCTCTTGGAATATTATACGCGCATTCGTTCCGGTCGAGAGTACGAACTCTTCCGCGAACTTGGATTATGCCAAAGCGGTGGTGAGGAGGGAACGAATGACAAGCAGACCAACGACAAGAACAACGACAAAACCAACGACAAAACCAACGACAAAACCAACGGCAAGGCCAACGACAAGGCCATCGGCGGAAGCGAGCCGTCCAACACAGGGAGCGCACCCGCGCCCGCGCCTGCAGGCAGCGGACAAACCGCGCAAGCCACTGGAACGGCCACAGCGGCGCCCACCGCTGTTCGATAACCAGTCAGCAACATTTTTTGTGACCACGGTGCACGGGCTTGAAGAGGAACTTGCGGCCGAAATTGCTGAGGTGGCACAAGACTGTCGTTTGACCCTCGACGAACCACCACGCGTGGCCAGCGCGGGTGTTTATGTGCGCGGGCCATGGGCGCTTTGTCTGGCGATGAATTTTGGACTGCGCTGCGCAAGCCGCATCTTGTGTGAAGTCATTGAGGCAGACGCTCGAAGTCTTGATGATGTTTATGCTCAGGTCGAACGTTTGAATTGGCCGAGTTTTTTCCGTATCGACAAAACTTTTATGGTGACAGCAAGCTCAAGCGATAATTTCATCAAAGCTCCGGCCCTGACACTTAAAATCAAAGACGCGATTGTTGACTCTTTCCGCAGACAAACGCGCGAACGTCCGAGTGTTGAAAAAGACGCACCGCAAGTTCGGGTGATGGCCCGATATCATCGTGGGCAAATCTCTGTCAGCCTCGATACAACTGGTATTCCTCTCTCTGCGCGTGGATATCGAGTGGCATCCCACGATGCTCCTTTGGGTGAACTTCTTGCTGCTGGACTCGTCCGTATGACAGGTTGGAGCCGGCTCTGCCGCGAATTGCGTCAAGAAAAACCCCAGAAAGTTTTCTTTTCACGCGTCTCCGAAAGCGCGAAAGAAGGGCGGAAGATCCCAACGCAAATCACCCTCACACCAGAGCTTATTGACCCGATGTGTGGAACCGGGACCTTCGCAATAGAGGCTGCGCTCCAGCTTTTAAATCGTCATCCTCAGCTTGAAAGAAAACATTTCGCCTATGAATGGCTAGAAATTGTTCCTCAGCACACGCTCAAGCAAGTGGAGTATATTCGCCGGACTTTGCGTGCTCAGGAAATTTCGCTTCTCGACGCATTTAGTAAAATTAGTTTCTACAAGACCCATGCCCTGGGCCAATCTCAGCGTCCTGATTCTGTGGCACCTCCGTTACTTTGTCGCGATAAAGATGTCACAGCCATTGCGGCCGCGCGTCGAAATGCCGAAGCGGCTGGGGTATCAAAACTCATTTACTTTGAGAAAGGTGACCTTTCTCAACTCACCACGACCCACGACTCCGGACTGCTTGTCATGAATCCTCCCTACGGCGTGCGTTTAGGGGAAGAGGAAGCGCTGAAGAGTTTTTACAAATTGATTGGTGACACTCTTAAGAAAAACTGCCGAGGCTGGCAGGCATGGGTCCTCGCGGGGAACGAGACACTCGCAGGTCAGGTGGGTCTCAGGGCCACGCGTCGAAAGAAGATTTTCAACGGTGGCCTGGAGTGCCTTTGGTTACAGTACGTCCTCTTTTGAGATGCGATGAAGCTTAATGAGGTTTGTTGGCTGCATTGACGCGAGTGGAATACCGCCTGTTATAACAAGCAGGTCGCCTTCCTTTGCTAAGCCGCGCTGAACGATTGATTTTGCAATTTCATTCAGTGCGCCATCAGTGTCGAAAAACATTGTGTTTTGAACGCCGGTCACGCCGCGCACCAAACTCAGTTTTCTTACAACATCGGGCCGCGGACTCAACGCAATGACAGGAACCTGCGGACGGAATTTAGCGACCGTTCGAGCAATATTTCCAGTCAGAGTGAGGCAAACAATTGCGGCTGCTTTACACACGTCACCCAACTCTGCAGCAGTGCGAGCAACAACTTCAGGAGTTGCATGGGATTTAAAAAGTCGCGCATTTTCCTCGCCAGGAATCAGCATGCCGGAATCTTCGACACGCGCTAGGATGTCTTGCATCGTGTTGACAACATGACTTGGGTGACGCCCCGAAGCAGTTTCGCCCGACAACATGGTGGCATCGGCAAGATCAAAAACCGCATTGGCGACATCTGAGATTTCGGCTTTGGTTGGAACGTGATTTTCAATCATCGAGTCGAGCATTTGCGTTGCAACGATCACAGGTTTTCCGTGCGCGCGGGCTGCTCGCACGATTCGCTTCTGATACGCTGATACGTTTGCAAATCCGCATTCAACGCCAAGGTCGCCGCGCGCAACCATAATCGCATCGCTGACCATACAGATATCGTCGATGTGTTCAACGGCGCTCAACATTTCGATTTTTGCGACAACAGGGATGTCGGAGCCCAGTGCACGTAGCATTTGTTTGAGCTTTTGCACGTCGCCCGCAGTGCGGACAAACGATAGAGCAACGTAATCGACTCCTTGAGCAACTCCAAAAAGAAGGTCCCGTGTGTCTTTTTCCGTTGTCGAGGGAATCGACAAGTTACTGTCGGGAAAGTTCACGCCTTTGCGCGATTTCAAAAGTCCGCCATGAATAACTTCGCAATCAACAAAACCATCTCTGATTCCAATAACGCGCATTCCAAGCAAGCCGTCATCGAGGAGAATCTGTGCACCCACATGAGTGTCTGCAGCCAGATCCCGATAGTCGATTGGAATATTTTCATCGGTTTGCTCAAGGCCAAACACTAAAGTGAGGTGCTGGCCCTTACTGATGGTGGTCGAACCGCCACGCAATTTGCCAACGCGAATTTTAGGCCCCTGGAGGTCTTGCAAAATCGCGACTGGCTTGTTTTTTTCGCGAGACAACTCGCGAATTGTCGCAATATTTTGTGCGTGAGTGGTGTGTTCGCCGTGTGAGAAATTGAGCCGAGCAACGTTCATTCCTGCATCCATAAGAGCAGAAATGGATTCTCGGTTACTGCTCGACGGACCAAGTGTGCAGACGATTTTGGTACGAGTGTTGTTAACGGCATGGGTGATCACTTGGAATCTCCTTCGTCTTTGGCGAGTTGGCCTGAGCTGTGGTTGTTGTGCCGCAGCGAGATAATGTTTTCAATCTGGGCCTCGGATTCGCTGAGGCGCGCTCGCAAGGCGTCGACAGTTTCGAATCCACTCTTCAGCAGTGCAGCCATGTCGTCCAGTGAGGTGCTGTCTTGCTCGAGAGCAGCGAGAATGCGCTGAAGATCGCTCTGCAATTCCTTATATGTCGGAGCTTTTGCTTGGTTCATGAGTCTCCTATGGGGAGGGTGGTTGGGGTGATCCGGGAGCAACGATTGCCTCCAGCCCATCCCCTTGAAGTGGGCTCTGATGTATTCCGGTCACTTGCATATCGAGCAAAACTTGGGCGTTCTTTTGTCGACTCCAGAGCTGAACTTGGACCTGGTCAGGAGCATCAGATGTGAGAAAGTCATCTGCACTTAACCTTCGGCCTTGGCCATTTTTCAAAAGTGAATACCCCAGCCGCAGGGGTTGGGCAGCGGTTGTGCGGACAAGCCGCAATGCTCTCGTGGCCTGCTCGAGTGCATCTCGCTCTCGCTCAAGACGACGCTGTGTCACCTGCTCGAGTCGAAGGTCGAATCGACTGAGAGTTTGCCTCTCCCGCTGCACCCGCAGATGTGCGTGTCGAGCTCCCCGTTCAAGCTGACTGAGAATAAGTTCGAAGCCTTGTCCGACGAGGTTTGTTAGGAAGCGTGCGGCACCGGTTGGGGTTTTTTCGGCCAGTAAAGCAACTTCATCGGCAACGCTGACATCATCGAAATGACCAATGGCGGTCATTACTGGCAATGAGCAGTAGGCAATCGCTTTACCTATTTCAAGATCATCGAACCAACGCAGATCGAGGCGAGACCCTCCGCCACGGGTTATCACCACGCAATCGAATTCCTGCTCCTGTGCATCGGCAATCAGCTGAAATGCTGCAGTGACGTCGTCTTGCACTCGTTCACCTTGCATGTGGCAATCAAATAGTGAAACGCGGAAGGCGAGGCCCGATATTTTTAATTCATCCATGAAATCAGAATGCGCGCGCGATCCGGCCGCTGTTAAAAGCGCAATCCGCACCGGAAACAGACTCCAGCGATGTGTGTTACGTTGTCTATCATACAAGCCTCGACGCTTTAGCTCGCGGACAATCTGTTGTCTTTTAATTGTCAGATCACCAAGCGTAAAAGAGGGATCAAGATCATCAATGATGAGACTCAATCGAGAGCCTTCGCGACGAAAATCGCAGTGCACCTGCAATTTAACCTTCATGCCTTCAGCAAGTGGGCATTCGGACAATTTATCTGCAAGCAAACGAATTTTTCCCGCCCAAAGGCAACACGAAACAGAGGCAGCGCGCCCGGTGTGTAGAGTCCGTTCTTGTTCAGTCTCCAGCAGATCAAAATAAACGTGGCCAGAAGATGTTTTGAGTGACGAGATTTCGCCCACGATCCAAAAATCAAAGGAGAGATGTTGTCGAAAAATATTTTCGACAAAAAGAGAAAATTGCGAGACACTCCAGACACTCTCATTTGCTCTCTCAGAAACACCCTCTTGAGAACCTTCGTTTAGTTCGTGAGTTGTGAGCGGCGACTTGTTGGAACTTGTCGAGATCACCTCGGGTGGATTTGGGATTGCGAGAAATCCAAGGAATTCAAGCTTTTTTGCGATTGAATCGTCCTGTGCGACAAACCAACATTTTTGTCCGCCATCGTATCGAGCTCCAAGACGCTTGAGCTCTTCTTTTATAGTGAATGTATCTCCACTGAGTTTGAGGAGATCACCTTGGCGAGTGACTGCGCGGCGCGGCGCCATGGCCGATGTCTCCTACTTTTCACTCAGTCGGTCATTTGGAACTTCAGGCAGCCGTTGCTGCGCCGATTTGTTCTCAGCAAACACCGAGAATGCTGCACGAGCATTACCCAGGCCTCCAGGAATGTGCTCAGTCCAAACGATAACAGAGGTGTCTTTAATTGCTTCCTTATCCGGCTCGGCCAGTGCGATGGTTGCGTCTGAAATTTGGGCTCCAACGAGTTCAATACTATCCGGCGAATGCCACAGAAAACCTCGGACAGGCAGGGCAAATTCGCCAAGGCCAATCCGTTCGCGGGCGACGGGGGTGTTGTTGATCTTGAAAGATAATTTGAGATGAGTTGCTGAACTCACTCGTCCATCGACAAGACAGAAAAGATGCCAAACGCTTTGCGCAGTGCGGCGTCCAACAATCTCGAAAGAATTGTCTGGCGAAACTCCAGGCTCTTCTGCAGATTTTTCCGTTAGCTGAGCATTTTCACTCTGCGATTCACAGCCAATTGTCTTGAGCTGAGACGCTAGCGAGATTTGAATAACCTCATCTTTATTATTCACTGCAGGTAGAAAGACATGCAAGCCAAGGAGTCGTGAGCGTCTTCGATCGGAGTTGGACCTGTCTTGTATCTGATAAATTTTGTCCGACTCTGCACGAAAGAGAGGACGAATTTTAAGTGCATTTTGGCCAGGAATTTCGTCTGCAAGCCAACCTTGAGTGCTGTATGTAATGAAGGAGTGATTGGTGAGTTGAGTGGTTGGATAAGGCTCGGATGTAAAGCTTTCGATGAGCTCTTTGTTGGGGATCAACTTATTTTTCGCGGAGCTGAGTTTCTCAAAGGTTTTAACAACAGACTGAAGACTTACCTCAGCTTTCTGAGCAAGAATTTTATCTTTTTCTCCATCAGTGATCCGAAGGTCATTGATGCTCAGAAGTGCTTCCCCGCGAGTTAATTGTGTTTGGGGTATTGTTTGTTTGTCAAGTTCTATCGGTAACTGATTGTTGTGCAAAATAAGTGCCAGATTCGCTGAATTAGAGGTGACAAAAAACGACTCAATTGCGCGGGCCAACCACGAGTCCAACTGTTCAACTTTTTCGCTGTCTTTGTATTTTTGCGAGGTTTGGCCGAAAAGCTCTCTGACTCCTGCAAAGAGCCATGCAGGCAGAGATTTTTCGCTCGAAATGGCCGATTCCCAGTTGAGGCGCAAACTCTGTGCAGGAACCTGGACTTCAACAAACAAAAGTCCAGGATCTGTAATGAACTCGTCGTTTCTGAGAAGTTCTGAAGTTGAAGCGAATTCTTGCCGCCGGCTGATATTAAGGGTTGTGGTCATTGCATTTTCACTCGGGTCAGATGCGTCTTTTAAGTCGCAATCTGAACATGGATTCTGCCTCGTTTCAAGCCGAATTTTCCTAACAGATCCGCCCTTATTTAAGTAGCGATTGAGCATGATCGGCGACGGTGCGAGCATGTGCTGGAGCTTGGGATTCTGAAGGGTCGCTGCGAGTTCAATTGGCATTCGCGAAGTCAGAATTGCCTTTTGCGCGAGCTTGAAATCGTCGGAGGGAGGAATCACCGTCGTGAGATGGATAAGGTTTTGTTGAGGTAGAGTTGCGTTTTTCAGTATCTCTATTGTTTTGTGTAACTTGGTGAGAGATGTATTCATTGAATCGATATGAATAATCATGGCTCGACTTAGCTGCGTTCTCTGCTCTCCGTCAATGGATGTGGGTTGAAAACCTTCGATCGAGAGGAGACCGGAAGACTCCTTCGG
>Ga0214923_10002956_pt1 | contig 21823 bp, 25 predicted proteins | sample LL1510_MetaG_FD_177993 | JGI IMG/M metagenome (GOLD analysis project Ga0214923, IMG submission 177993) | Freshwater microbial communities from Lake Lanier, Atlanta, Georgia, United States - LL-1510 | ecosystem: Environmental > Aquatic > Freshwater > Lake | place: USA: Georgia | collected...
AATCTCGTCGCATGATTAAAAGTGGTGCAAAAGGTAATATATTCAACATCACTCAGGTTACAGGTCTCGTCGGACAACAAAATGTTGGAGGACTACGTATGCAAAAAACATTCGGCGCAAGAACTTTACCTCACTACGTCAAAAGAGGAGTCACTAAAGACACTCCAGACATCATTTCTCAAAATACAGAACTTTCAAACAAAGAACTCAAAGACCTATTTGAATCAAGAGGTTTCGTCACAAACTCGTTCTTCAAAGGTCTCAATCCTAAAGAATTTTTCTTCCACGCATCAGGAGGAAGAGAAGGTTTAATAGACACTGCATGTAAGACCGCTGATACAGGATATATTCAACGTAGAATTATAAAGATGATAGAAGATTGTTATTACACACATAATGGAGTTATTCATCAGGGAATAAGCGGAAATATCGTTGAATTCATGTATGGAGGAGATAATCTTGACGCATCTAAGCTGATTAAGACCTCAGAAGGATTTAGTTGTATAGACATATCTCACACGGTAGATAAATTAAATAAAAATTTTGAATGGAAGTCGGAACAGGTAATGTAAAAAGTTAACTATCTAAAAATTATTAATGCTTATTAATAATTTTTATTAATCTTTTTTTTCACTTACTGTTATTAAAATACAATGTGCAACATCCTACTAATCATCGTACTAATCATGATTCTATGTCTCTTCACTCAAAAAGAGCGTTTCGGTCCCTTTGAAAAAACGGCCAAACTACTATGCGCAGGTCTCTCTCGAAGCGATGAAATTGAGTGCATAAATAAAAACTACGGAAAAATACCCCAAATGTGCAATCAACAATTCTGTAAAAACGTCTGTATGAAAGAAATTGACGGAGTAATGATAGACGTCACCAACAACCCTGCATTTAAATACTGCACCGAATGCAATCGTGACCCGTGCAAATTTTACTGCGAAAAAGACCCCAACGGCTACATGTGTAAAGTATCGTGCGGCAAACACAAGTCTTTATGTCAACCTGACGAATTTATAGACCAACTATACGACATCCCCATTCATTTATAAAGAGACATTCTTCAAACCTCGTTCTATAAAAATAATTCTACGTAAAATGATTTTTCAAATCTTTCCTCAAAAAATAAAATATATAAAAATGCCATACACTTTAAGATCTTCTAAAAATAAAAATCTTATGCATGACATAGAATTTAAACGCGGCAGACCAATCTTTAAAATCCAAAATTTTAACGCCGAATACAAGACCCCAGACAGTAAAATAAACAAACTATTAGTCATCCTATTCTTGATTAACGTGATAGCGACGTGTATAATATTCTATCAATTCAACTACGGTCACTTTGATTTTTTTGAAAACTACGTTAAAAATGACGGCATCTACAAATACATCTGTAGCATAAACCTATCTAACTATATTCCAGACATAAATAACGCCTTCACCGACGTGTACGCGTCCGCAATAAATAATATATCTATTTTTCAAAATAGATTTTGTAAGCACATTCTATACGGCTTTCAAAACAGGTTCGTTTAAGAGTTAACTCAAATATTTATTATTAAAAAATAGTAATAAATATTTTTATTATTAATTTTTATATTTAATATAACATAAAGCGATGCCGGTATATCGCAAGCGTTCAAATAAAACCTCTCGCAAACGTTCAAACAAAACCTCTCGCAAACGTTCAAACAAAACCTCTCGCAAACGTTCAAACAAAACCTCTCGCAAAAACAGAAAAAATATTAAAGTAGTATACTCGGGCAGGTTTAGAAAACCATCCGAAAGAAAATGGATTAAACACGACATTCTAACCCATTTTAAATCATCAGACCACAAACAAGGCGTCATACTGAACGATAAAAACTCAGACGGAAACTACGAAGATCCAATAAACTTTAAAGAAATAATGGAAGGAGACGAAGTCGTTTGTCTCGGAGACGAAAAACATTACAGATGCTACACTCTAGACACAATTCAAGACCAGATAAAACATAAAATTCTAATAGACCCCTTTACAAGAAAACCAATAGACGAAAGCATAATACGTTCTCTTTTATCTCGTGGTTTCTCACAACTCGATTATGAACTCAACTTCGATAACGGAAATAACGCCATAGTTATCAGCGATGACTTTAATAAAGACCCCAAAATCATCTTCAACGAAGAAAATAACAAAAAATTTGAAGCAGACGGAATTCAAAGAATATTTTTTGGAAAAAACTTCAACCAAACACTTGGCGGAGTGAACTTCCCAAAAGGTATAATCCAAATATCTTTTGAAGACAGATTTAATAAACCAATTGACAACGTAAAATGGCCCGACAACCTCATGTCAATCCAATTCGGAGAAGACTTTAATCAATCCATCGGCAAAACTGGACTGTTTTCCAGAGTAAAACTACCCGATAGCGTTGAATTTATTAAATTCGGAAAAAACTTTAATAAATCCGTCGCCGACGTAAAATGGCCCTCTAAGCTAACGAGAATCTCGTTTCCTCAAGGCTACAATGACCCCTCAATACGATCAATACCCTCAAAATCTAACGTAAGAATAATACACGTAGGAGCTTTCTCTGTATATTCTACATACGACTCAGACTAATCGTCGCATAAAAAAAATAATATTTACATATAATACAAATTTGCAAAAAAATATTATATCTTATATATCTATAAAAATGTTTCGTCAAGGGGAATTTGCCGACCTGGTCTTAATAGTCCTTCTCATAATGATATTCTTCAGCGTATTACCAATGTACACGGTTTACGTCGCATTTCCAAAATACTGGTTTATACTCCCAGTTTTAGTCCTCATTCTTCACATGTCAGTGATAGTACCTTACATTGTGAAAACGTCCTCTGAATCTGAAAACTTTATAGGAAAGTACATCGGCATCTGGTACGTCATATTTCAAATAATTTTACTCATATACGTGAGACATAAAGTAAAAAAGTGATTCAGACATCCCTCATAAAAACAATACATTTTATTACTTTTATAAAAGTAATAAAATTCTACGTTAACTTTTCTCAATTATTTTCATTCAAGTCTAAACGAGGCTTCGATACATCTATCTTCTTTTTCGACTGATATCTTCTATAATTTAAATATCCCAAATATCCTAAAGTTCCTGCCAAACCACCGACAAATATATACACTCCGCCCCTACAAAACCAAGGCAGAGACTCAAAAAATGAACTTGATTTTTTTACGATTTCTTGCTTTGCTGTTTTTTCCTCTAAAAGCACCATTTTTATTATCTGAGTTTATTCTTTTAAACAGTTTTTATCTCAGTATTTACAAAATCTTTTATCATATCCAACTGACTAGTCCTGTTTTTATAATCATAGGCATCTACGTTCCCATCAACTGTTAAGACAGGTATTACAGAATCTTTTTTAACGCTAAACCACTTTTTATCTGTATCAATTAACGGTCTATCCAACAACCATCTATCATGCTTATCCTCTAGTATTTTTAGATAGTCCAAAGGAACACACTCCTCTCCTGCTCTATTTCTAAATTTCATACGCTTCAAACACATCTCCGCGTCAGTCTTTATATAAATTATTCCTGTAATTGTAATATTCAAAAACTCTCTTAACTGTTTATGCCATCTGTTATACACTCTCCACTCTATCTCAGATAAGTCGTTTGATTCATACAGAGCTTTCGCAAAAACGTATAAGTCTGTAAAGTGAGACCTTTCACAGATGATTATCGCATCGGGATTATTATGCATCGTATCTAGCATATGATGAACTCTACTAAACAACACGTAACTCTGAAAAATATAGCTGTATTTTGTTTTATCTTTATAAAAAAGCGATAAAATATCAACATTATTTTCATCTTTCATCTCGGACCATTCTTTAACTTGTTCGAAAACGACAACGTGTCTTCTATCAAAAGTTAGTCCAGCAATTTCCTTCAAAATAGTGGTTTTTCCAGAGCCAATATTACCTTCAATTGTAAAAATCATTTTTATACTATTTTTTATACTATATTATATTTTTAATATTTATTTTTTTTATAAAATCATTTTACACTAAAAAACTCTGAGAGTTCCAGACAGCTCAGTAAAAGGTTCATAAAAACTCTGTAAGAAAGACGCCGATGTATTTTAGTTTTTATAATATTTATTAAAACATGTTAATAAATATTTTTTAGTTAACTTATTCTTCAAAAACGTGGTCATAAAATAACTCCACTATCTCTATCATTTTACCCGTCGTATTCTCTGGATTAATCCAGTACTCCACCGTCTCTCTTAATACATCGAGTCGTCTCTTCCAGTTACTTTCCTGTTTTTTATCAACTCTTAACTTTTTTGTCTCTTTACTCTCCGACCAGCAAGACTCTACCGTATCTCCATTCTCGTCTATGTACTTATCCGGATTGAAACGAATAATTACTAAAGGTCTGCGTCCCACATCTTGAGACAGTTGAACTATCCTTTTGTTCTCACAGCTACAGTCGTAACTCTCGTGATTATTTTCATCTACCTCGACTATTATAGCCTGATATCCTAAGTCGCACAATATGTCGGGACGCCTTCTAGAGCAACCGTCTGCAATGACTTTATCAGAAATCCACGTCTGTTCAGGAAAAGTAGATTTAACATAATTAAATACCTCTAATTCTTTTGTCTTATAGTTTCTAGACACAGGTTTGTCGGGAAATAAATTACAAAAACAGAAGGCACAGTAGCCTTCGTATTTTTTGTTTCCTTGTGTTTCGCACCAAGGGGATTTGCACAGAGCACTTCCCCCACAGTCTTTACAAAATGCTTTTATTCTGCGGTGTTTGCAAATACTACTTCCCCCACAGACTTTACAATATCGTTTTTGTTTACCGTGTTCGCACAGAGCGCTTCCCCCACAGTTTTTACAGTATCTTTTTTCTCTATCGCGTTCGCAAAAGGCACTTCCCCCACACTTTTTACAAAATGTTTTTTGTATACCGTGTTGGCAAATACTGCTTCCCCCACAGTCTTTACACTGTGATTTTTTTTTACCGTGTTTGCAAATACTACTTCCCCCACAGTTTTTACAAGTTGCTTTTTGTTTACCGTGTTCGCAAAAGGCACTTCCCCCGCACTCTTTACAAGTTGCTTTTCTTTTACCGTGTTTGCAAAAGGCACTTCCCCCACAGTCTTTACAAGTTGCTTTTTGTTTACCGTGTTCGCATTTTTTATGAGTCATTTTTTATAGCGTTGGTTAGTTTTTAAAATTATAGGTATATTTATAAAACTTCAAAAAAATATATAAAATCATTTTAAGCTCTACGCGTAAAGAAGGTGTGGCGGCACTCGCGGCGGCACTTGTGGCGCTGTGTCAACATTCACCCTTCTTTGATTAAACGTAGTCTGTAAATCATACTACTCCCGTAACTTTTATTAAAAACTATTAAAAATCGTTTAAAAGACTATTTTTTTTTATATATTGTAATGTCGTGTAATACATGTAACTCAATTCACTCTTTCTGTAAATGCAATTGCGGTAAATCCATCTGCGCTTTATGCATAATCAACAACTACATATCATCCCATCAATTTTCATGCGAAGACTGCAACATGCTCTACGATTTATCTTCGGTATTCAGAGATTTTCCATCATTCTTCTCTCTCGCAACAGACAGAATGATATTTTTTATAAACAACCACTTCTCATCCTTAACAAACTATAGAAAAATGAGATCTCCTTTCAAAACAGCGACTGAAAAATACAAAGATGACAAACTATCATCTCACATCAGGAAAAAAAACGAACTTCAACAACTAGTATCATCCGCTAACATACTAAACAGTCCTTCACATCTATCTCATACTGTCAGATACAGACATCTTAACGAAATTAGATATCTAAATAACGCGATAGACCGTCTATTCGCCTCTAAAAAACACACTTTTCAATGTCCCAGATGCACGTCAGAACTCTATCTAGAAGATAATAAATTCACGTGCAGATGCTGTAACACAATATGTTGTTCTAAATGTTACTGCTATTTAGACGCGGAACATGAGTGTAATAAATCACTTATCCCAATCTTTAATCAAAATCGTCCAGAAATGTATTCATCCTATCACTTCAACTATCGGGATGAAAACAAGCATTTCATAGCGCTGTTTAAAGCAATTAACGAACTCGTAAATAGTCCGTATTTCAACAGTTCTTTAATAAACATCGTGCATAATAACTATCGTCTGCCTCCAAAAACGGTCATTTCAAAAAAATACACATTCACGTTTGATACGTCAGACGATTTCTTACTATCAGTAGAGTCTGTGAGAGTTCCCGTGAAGACATACGTGTATATATCTATAATTAAAAATGTGCTAAAAATTTTTATGAATAAATTTCATTCACGTTTACTTCGAGACCACTTTGACAAAGATTTTCACCTAAACTACATCCTAGAACTAAACGAAAAATTGGAGCGCGTATCCCGTTCATGTGAAATGCCTCCTTTTATTATAGAATTATAATTTATTTTCTACCGATTTATATAAAACATGTCGGCTACAATATTAATAATAGTGATAATACTGATGATATTATCTATTCGCGAATCCGAGCAGTTTGGTCTTATAAATCAAGACACTGAACTGTCTAGAAATAATCCTTCAGCGGCTATTGCGCCAGATGTTCTACAGACTGGATACACGGGTTGTGGGAAGATAGATTATACACGTGCAGACCCAGAGCAGTTGTCTAAATACTATACGTGTCTTAATCAAATGAAAAGTGTTGCCATAAAACAGTTATCGGGTATAGTTGGAGCGTCTCCCAATAGCTAATTATATTTTTGTTATAATAAAATATAATTATTTTTATGATTTTAGTTACATCGAGATTTCCATTTTTCGCTTTTTGAGCGAAGTTCGGCATCTGCAGTTAACCAGTCAAGCGTTGTAGTAGGAAGAGTTCTATAATTTGGCGGCCAATCACTTTCTACCAGCGGTTTTTCACAGTATCTTTTCCATATGTCCTGATGACACTGAAGCGGAATTGGCTTTTCAGCACTTCCAGACTCATATCCTTTACAAGAAGGCATCACGCGGACGTAAGAATCACCCATTGGTTTATTACAGTGAAAAGCCAGTTCTGGGTCTTTTAAACGTAACTTAATATCATTTGCAATCGACCCTAGAGTCGTAGTGGGAAGAGACCAATAATTTGGCGGCCAATCACTTTCTACAAATGGTAGTTTGCAGTCTTTATGCCACAACATCTGTCGACACTCGACTGAAATTGGATGTTCAGTGCTTGCATGAGTATCAATACCAACTCCTTTACAAGGACCGCTCACAAAAACTCCGTCCTTGAAATCACATGGTGTTTTATCCACCAAAGACTCACACGCCTTACCTTTTCCTGACGGCTGAACTTTTATCGTTCTTAATCTAGTCGTGAAAAGTTTTCTATCTATATCTGAAATACATTTTCCATAATCACCCCAGTCGCTCAACACGCAATCCACATCAGGGACAGGCGCTCCTGAAGACGCCTGTTGAGCAGTATGAGCAGAAGACACTGCCGCTTGCTGTGCAACAGCTCCTGCAGCTACAGCTTGTTGAGTCGCTGCAGCCGCCTCTCGTGGAGTAAGGGCATTTGCAGCTGCGGAGGCTGCTGCTGCTGAAATGTCAGCTGCCTTTTTAGCAGAATCTGCCGCAGAATCGACATGAGCTTGAGGACCCGTATCTGTTTCTTTAGTAGAAGATTTATTTTTTAATGCAACTATCACTCCTATTATTATTAAAAAGGAGACGACTGCTATTATTATCATAACTGTTTTTTCCATTTTTTGTATCTATTAATTTAAATACAGAAAAAATAATAATTTTTTTATCGGACTTCTTCCATCGGCTAATTATATTTTTGTTATAATAAAATATAATTATTTTTATGATTTTAGTTACATCGAGATTTCCATTTTTTATCCAATCTCTCCGTAAATGGTTCCCATCACTATTTCCATCCCCTTTCCTATCATAAGGTTCTCGTAAACATAATTTCTAAGCACCGGAATTTTATTTAAAATTTTTATCTGAGTGTCAGCCGGTATCAATATCTCGTGTTCAGACTCAATAAAAGAAAAACTCTCCATCGCAATACAAGGAGTCCCCCTTTTTAACAAATAATTTTTAATACAACAGTTAGTAATCTTACCTCCTTCCTCATACTCTACAAATTTCATCGCTATATCAAACGATATAGAAGTCGAAAGTAAATCCACATTTCTATACGTATTTTCATCAACTGGTACGTACGCCGCTTTAATACCTCTAAAAACATTAAAATCAGTCGTTATCGGAGGCGCCTCTGAAATAATTTTATTTAAATTTTGAGAATACTCTTTCACAACCTCCGTTAAAAAATTATCTGTAAAAAATAACTCGAGAGAACATATTTTTTTGTATACCTCCGTATTAAACACCCTGCTTTTTTGTATAAACGTTAAATCCTCAATAACTCTTCTCTTTAAATCCTCAAGAGTTTTGAAATACGCTCCCATTCTATCGTCCTCCTCCACATCTGAATCCTCGTCCTCCATAAAAGAATCAGGAGAAGACTCTGAAAAAAATTTTGAAAAATTACCCTCCCAACGAGGAGTATATTTAAAATTTCTCGTGTTCAACGATAATTTTACAATCCTTGGTAGAGCTCCAGACAGAGTAATTCTTATCTTCTTATATATTATAGGAGCTAGGGGCATAAAATCCTCATTTTCAGTGACAGAGTCAGTAAAAAATTCACGTAACTTTTCTACGCTAAATTTATTTCTAAACCACGCGTTTGAAACCTTATCTCCGTGAAAAGTGTAGGATAGAAGAATTATTTTATTGATGTAGCTCAATCCCAGAATATATTCCTGCTGTTTTTTGTACCAGTCGATTATTTCTGTAAATTTTTCTTCCGGCGTAAACGTGTTAATAATTACGGTTTTTGTTTTTGGAATAAAAAAATTTTCATCCCCGAGATTTTCTATAAAAACATCGGAACCAAAATCCTCGTCGTGTCCTTCAGGATAACACTGAACAGTAGGGACTTGTAAAGTGATAACGTCAGTCAAAACATTTGGTATATCGTTCATTTTATTTACCTGTAAACATTTTTTAATTTTTTAATTAAAAAACGTTAACTTTTATTCATTTACTTTTACATCATCCTGATCGGTCGTCTCTTCCTCCGAAGGAGGGATGTTAAAATACACTCTACGCTGTCTTCCAGAATGCATATCAGGAAATAAATCGCTGAATCTTGTCTCGTCATCATCTATAGAAACGAATATTGTCTTCCATAAACTCCTTAATTTTTTATTAATTTTAAAATAATACATGATATCAGACGTTGAGAAAGCCAAGTATATGTAAAAATGTACTCTCAACCACTGATTATCTAGAAAATTTATATGTCCTAATGTAAACAAAGACACTGAAAGTAAGTTGTATAAATAAAGTAAAAATCTCCTTCTTCTCCAGTTAACTCCCGTAAACAAGTACACCAAATTTATTAAAATATAAAATATGTTACTAATATAGTAATGTAACGTAAATGAGAACAGCAATAAATCGTGCGTGCTGTTGTAATCATACAAAATCGGGAGTCTAGTCATCAGACTCAACGTCAAAAAAAATCTACTAAAAATATTAAAACAAATACTTGATACCTGCATCTCTTTTATTGTACCTATATTTAGGACCTGTTTTTTTAAATCATTTTATTCTTTTGCGTGTCATCTCCTTTCCCAAACTATCTATAAAAAATACAAGGATATTATCTGTCTATTTTTCTCTAAGATCTTTGATTAACTCTTCTAATTTTTTTTCATTTATGCCGTTCATTCTAGAATGTTCCTTGCCGTCGATAAGGGTGACGAAACAGGGAATTGACCTAATTTTATACTCCTCTGCTAATTGTCTATACGTGTCAATGCTAATTTTATAAAAAAAGACATCGGTATACTCGTGAGACAATTCCAGATACCTTTGCGATATCTTTTGACATGGACCACACCAGTCGGCGTAAAAGTCTATGATAACCTTTTTTAAAAGCGAAAAATCAACAGGCTCGTTTAACATTTATTTTATCTACATAAAATAAATCTTTAACCTCATTAAACTCTTTCTAAAATAGTTAATCCGTTATTATTAGTATATCTTTCCTTCAATCTCCACTCTGGATGTTCTTCTAAAAATTCAGAAACGGCGGGCCACAGTCCTTTCGTAATCTCCTCCTCCGGATATCCAGATTCTAGGGATTGTTTCTTGACATCTGAACTGAGTCTAATGCTTTCTCCAAGCCACTCGTCGACCGTCGTATCGTGCATTAAAATATATTTCCCAACTTTGGCGTGGTTATTTTGCAATTCGCGCTTCAAATGTCCGTAAACATGCCACGTATCAATAAATAACATATCAACATTCTGTATATCGACCTTAGCACTATCCATCTGAATAAATTCGTATTTAATCCCCAGAAGTTCCGACAGTTTTTGAACGACAGGAATTACATGAGAACAGCTGTCTACGTCCACTCCGACGTAAGACTTTTGCTCTTTATTATTGTTTAACAAACCGAGTAACAGGGCATACGTACTATTTCCACCTCTGACTCCAAACTCTGCGATAGTAGAACATTCACTAGAATACTTCTTTAACGTAGGCAAATGTTCGTATATGTCGGACGGATTTTTGACGTAAAAGTTATAAATTTCCACGAGAGCGTTTTCAGCTGATATTGGATTAGACATAATTTACAACTTAAACTTTCATCCTTTAAATTTATAAATAATGCTTTACGCATTTCCTTTCATTCTATGGTTTTTTAATCTAGAACTAAATCCAGGATTAGGAAACGTGTGGCTCAGAACCAACGTTCACGGAAACAAAACTTTTACACCAATTAACGTTTTTAATCTTCTAGTCGCCCCTCTGAAACATAGATTTATGTGGAATATTCGTCTATTTGATACCAACATATTCATGTTTTATTTTTTCTGTATTCTAACGTATCTCTTTCTCGACAACTTATTGAGCCTACTTCCCAAGCGTCAAAACAAAAAATGGATCAACTTTTTAATCAAAATGAATCACTACTAAAACTAATCTACAAAAACATCCCTCAGTTAACAAACTGTTTATAACATACATCAGAACGTGACTCTTATGTAACAAATTCATTCAGTACTTTGTCACAAACATTTTTTTCAAAACCACTTAAACACCCTCTTTAACGCCTCGTATCAATACATATTTGACTCATCGGAAAAAATTAAAAACAATACTACATGTCAATAGTTGATACGAATCCACTGAGGTAAGGCAATGCGTCTATTAGTTAGGTCAGTGTCTTTAAAAACAACGACTTTCGTGCTAGAATCCATCACATACTTAAAAAAAGCGGGCCAATAGTGAAACGTGCTCTCGCACAATATAAAATTATTACACTGCATAGCAACGTAATACTGAGTAACATCATCTTCATCCACAAGAACCACATTTCCCTCTATCTCAAACGAGAGCTTGTTTCTCCATTTATCTACATGGTCTGATATAACCACTACGTTATAATCTTTTTCTCCAGCCCTTGTAAGAACTCTTAAAGCTCTCTGGTACGACTCTGACGTTATCTTTTTCATGTGTCCGAAATCAGGACCCTCGCGAAGTCCCACCATTATGTTCTTTTTAGAAGACTTCAAATTATATTTTTTAGTTACGTAGTCTATGATAGAACTGTCATTCAAATTAACGTAAGAAAAAATTTTATCCATAACGTCAATGTATAATTTATAATTTTGACAATATCCCCTAACTATCACTTTTTTATCCTGTTCAGTCACCTCTGTCAATTCCTCCTCAGCGTGCTGAAAGTCTAAAAATTTATCATAGTTTACAGCCCTTGTTAAAGGTATATACTCCAATTTAGGATTTTTAAAAATCGTATTATCGTACGTGATAGCTCTGCCCGACACGTCTTTTCGAATAACATCTCTCTCGAAACTCGTCGACGTCCCTAACGCTAAAGGCGATCCGTATATCATTTTTATACTATATTTGTACTTCTCGGCATAATGTACCGCTACAGCTAACTGAAACAGAGAGTTACCCAGTCCTCCCGTTCCGTACATGTGAACCTCTTTTTCCATTTTACATCAAATTACAGCCTCTTAGACCACGTTTTTTAAAGAATCTCCATTTTTTCTTGTAAAATGATTTTTAACGCTATCTCAAAAATTGTAAATATTGAAAATGAACCCATCATTTGTAAGAGCAATTGACACAGACAACGTCCGCCCATTCGTACAGTTATACACAAACGTCTCGGGAAACATTCACCTCATAAGACAGCAAATTCACCCCACCAACTCCCTTATCAGCGCTGTAAAATCAAGGTCGTATAACGTAGTAGAACTCTTCATGTTTTTTAAATTCGACGCACGAAGATACAATCGCCTCGGAGAATGTGCTTTCGACCACGCGCTAAGACTGGGAGACCAAGCCATACTGTACATATTCACCAAACACGAGTCCTACATCACTGAAGAGTATGTTAGAAATAAATTCGGTCTCCAGCTGTATTCAGAAGGACATAGTAGTCTTCATGAAAAAAAAAGAAAAACGCCTTTTTTACAAAACGGTACAACAGACATCGGTCTCGGACATCAACACCCTCCAGAGTTGCCGCGTGAAAGAGATAGTCACCAATTCAACGACGCCGAGTCTCTTAAAAAAGAACAGCCGTCCGTCCAGAAGACAAATCAACAAAATCTCATCGTCAAACTAAAGGAATGCGGAGTCTCGGAAAAAATATACAATACCGTTCACGATAAAATTATCAAAATATCCCCCTTCAATAACAGGGAACATACAGAGTGGATAGAAAACTTTTTTAAAATTCCCTTCAATAAATACGCCAAACTCCCCGTCAACAAAAAAGACAACACGATAGAAGAAATTCACTCGTACGTTAAGGAAGTTAATCACATTCTAAACGAGGCAGCGTACGGAATGGAAAACGTAAAAGAAGATATAATAGACATCACGTGTCAGCTCATATCGTCTGAAAAATCAAATATAAAAATACTAGGACTCTGCGGAAGTCCAGGAGTCGGAAAAACTAATATCATAAAAAATGGTCTATCAAAAATTCTCAATCGACCCTTTCAACACATTTGTATGGGAGGAATAAACGACTCATCATATCTTGTAGGTCACGATTTTACATATAAAAACTCAAGATACGGTCTAATAGTAAACACTCTCATAAACTCAGGAGTAATGAATCCCATCATCTTCATGGACGAACTCGATAAAATTTCATCAACTCCTAGCGGAACCGATATTCAAAACGTTCTAATACATCTCACTGACCCCGTTCAAAATAACGCCTTCATGGATAAATATTTCATGGGAATTGAAATAGACCTAAGTAAAGTCATGTTCGTCTTCTCCTTTAACGATAAAAACAACATTCATCCCATTCTCCGCGACAGAATCCAAATCATACACGTCAAAAATCCCACAGTGTCGGACAAAATAAACATCACAAACAAACACCTAATACCTTCAATACTCTCTAATCTAGATACAAACTCAAAAATAATAATAACCCCTGAAAACATCACGCGCATCATCAATCAACATTGTAAAAATGACGTCGGAGTAAGACACCTAAAACACCTCGTAGAAAAACTAGTTCTCAAAATAAACACCAGCCGATACAACCCTCTTTGCAGATATAAGTCCCTAAAAAACATCGACGTAGACAAAGTAGAAGTATCGCAAACCATGATAAACGAAATTTTAGAAAAAGTAGAGGATGACTCCTTCATTTCCAGCATGTACGTATGATTTCACCAGCATTTCGATACAAATATTTTATAAAAGTTAACGTTTATAAAATATAAACCCATCGTCTCAAACTGCTTTCGCAATGCCAGTCTAAACAAATAATTTTTAAACATAAAAATGCAAAGCTGTTTCAACGAATACACTGATAAACTACATCCACATACGTACTCAGAAACCTACGATTTTTTATTTAGAAAAATAAGAAACAACCATATCGATCTCCTCGAAATAGGAATTGACAAGGGAGGAAGCATGAAGTTATGGCACGACTACTTTCCCTTCGCAAACATATACGGTCTCGACTCTAAAGACCTTAACGACAACCCTAAGTACGACCAAAAAATACGCGTACCAGAAATCTTCTCTCTGAAAAGAATTAACATGACGATGGAAGTTAACGCCTACGACGAAAAATTTATAGAAGAAAAATTTAAAAAAAATAACATGAAATTTGATATAATCATCGACGACGGACCCCACAACATAGAATCAATGTGCTTCTTCGTAGAAAACTACTCCAAACTACTAAAAGAAAATGGAATTCTCATAGTTGAAGACGTACAATCTCCTGACTGGATTCCTAAAATAATGTTACACGTCCCTACAGAACTCAGAAAATACTCTAAAGTTATTGACCTACGATACAACTGTAAGAGATACGACGACATTTTACTCGTCATCGACAAATTAAACTGTTAAAATGATTTTTAACACACCTCTACTCAAAACGAATCATGACATATCTTCTAAAATTTGACGGAGGAGCAGTACCTAATCCTGGAAAGGCAGCCGGAGCTGCCGTTCTTTTTCTAAACAATAAAAAACTTCACGAAAAAGCTATTTTTCTACAACACGCTACAAACAACGAAGCCGAGTACACAGGCTTAATAACCGGCCTAGAACTATGTTCCGAACTAAACATTAAAAAAATAAAAATAGTAGGAGATTCACTTCTCGTTGTAAATCAAATCACCCGTAAATGGAAATGCACGAAAGACAACTTAGCTCCTCTACATAATAAATGCTTAAAACTATTAAAACACATGGACTATACAATTGAACACGTGTTAAGAGAATATAATAAAGAACCCGACCAATTATCCGATTTATGCATCACTTTAAAAGAGGATGTAGACCAATTTTACGTCTAAGTTATAAATATTTTTATAACTTAAAGATAGAAAGAACTTTAGTCATATACAATGGAAATTGATTCTCAGGCAGAATATAACCACTTTTGTCAACTTAACAGACCCATTTATTTTGGAAAATCTCCAAATGAAAATATGATACTGTATGACTTTTGGGGAACTCCCATAGACTGTATCGTCAATCTCGTTTGTGAAAATGAAAATGTCGAACCATACATGTATCAAAAAAAAATTATTAATTTTCCCATAAAACAAAACGAGCTGCCCGACGAAGACAAAATAATAGAACTTATAAAGGGTCTTGTCATATTAATAACAAGGGACTCTCACGTTTTATACATCTGCTGTGATAAAGGGACCGACAGAGCATCTTTGGTAGCAGGACTTACGTATAGTTTTTTAGAAAATGCACATCATGATTCGGTATTAAATAAATTGTCAGAGGCTTATGAAAAAAGAAAGGTAAAACCGGCTCCTGTGTATATGAAGAATGCAAAATATAAAACATTTATGAAAAATACGCTTAAGCCTTATAATTTTTACAATTCCAGTTCGTTTTTAAGTAACTCGAGTCCTCATAATGTACGTTCGTCAAAATTTAATCAGACTTTTATTGTTGCAGAAGCTCTTTTTCAGGCATATAAAAGTCCGGATGATAAAAAATACGTGGATAAGTTGGTGAAAGCTAAATCTGTCGCGACTATAAAAAAATATGGAGAGGAGGTTGTTTTGAGGAGTGATTGGGATACTTTACGAGAAGAAGAGGGATTTCACGTAAAATTTTATTGTATGGTTGATACATTAGACGATAAGATAAAGTCTAACGAGCAGGAGTGGGTGAGGACTCAGGAAGAAATTAAAATAAGACCGGTCTTTTCGTATTTAGATAAAGATTTATGGTGGGACAGCGGAAAGGAATACGAAGGAACGAATGCCCTAGGAAATGCTTGGAGAATAAGTCACATACAGTCTATGTTTTAGGCTCTAAAAATCAGGTTAAAGATAGAGTCATATACATGTATACATAAAAATGTTTATATATTACGCGATTACTATAATTATGTTTCTTTGTATTTTAGAGTTGTATATCTTTCCTCTGATGTGGAGGAGAGTTACTGGTTCGAGATAAATTCTTTTAATATTTTATAAAGTTAAAATTATAAAATACTTATTCGCTTTCTGAGTAGTCGTATAACTCATCAAAGTTTGAAGACTGTTGAGAAATGTCCGAAGAACGTTCTTTTAAAATGCCTTTTTCATCCCCGTCTTTAGTAAGACTTAAACACTCCTTTACTAAAAAATTTCCTGCATACTCGCACGTCTTATTTAACATGTCCTTATCGTTGAGTTGAATGTCCTCTTTGACGGATAATATATTATTTCTATTTTCAACATTGTATTTATTAAACAACACTCTGTCATCTTTGTTCATTTCATTTTGAAAAGCCGTGTCGCACATGTTCATAAGTTCCTTTGCGGCGCTCTTTAGAGCTTGACATACAAGTTTATCGGTAAAATGTTTCTGTAAATTACCGTCTTCCTGTTTTGTTACGACTATTTTTCTTCCAGCATCGGACGTTATAGCAAAAGGAGACAAACCTTTTGCAAGTGCATATGCGAAATCCTTTCTACCACTCTTTACTGTGTCTTCTTTTATCGTCTTACGTATGTTACTCGATACTTCTATGTCGGTATATACTTGTAAGGAGTTTATCATATTATTCGTTATATTAATATTGTATACAGGCGCTTTTTGCTGAAGGATTAGTTTCTGTTCAAAATCTTTCTTCGTTTGCTCTAACTCTTTCTTCGTATCCTCTAATTCTTTTTCTAGACTTTTATTTTTACAAATTTTCATATGACGCTGCAAACTGCTCTTCACTGTAAATCCTCTACTGCAGTAATCACATATATGCGATGACTGAGTCTGTTCTCCAGAGGCTGTTTGCCCCGTCTCCATACACGTCCTGGTTGTCTTTTTGTGACGCTTAAGATTATATGAACTACTGTAGCTTTTATTACAATTTTCACATTTAAACATTTTATGTATAAACAAAAATAAAATGTTTAAATCTTTTTATTTTTTTATTTCACGCAACAAAAAAAGTTGCGCATGTGTTGCGCGGCTAATTAATGGTACGTCTCAGTGTTAAAAAGATATGAAATGTAAAAAAAAAGTTGCGTTTTTATGTGTGTGGTGAATTTTTTAAAAAGTCCCAGAGTCTTTATAAAAAAAATGATATCTTTTCACGCAACAAAAAAAGTTGCGCATGTGTTGCGCGGCTAATTAATGGTACGTCTCAGTGTTAAAAAGATGTGAAACGTAAAAAAAAAGTTGCGTTTTTATGTGTGTGGTGAATTTTTAAAAAGTCCTGAAGTCTTTATAAAAAAAATTGAAGTAAATATAAAATATTTGCTTAAATTTAATTACTAGCGGTGTACAAAATGTCTGACAACCCTTTTATATACATCGTTACTCTCTATGGCTGTAACAGCTCTCCAAGTGATATGTGGACTCCTGAAAGTAAGATTTTTGTAAATTATGAAGAAGCGTACGGCTACTTTTTGGAAGTTTCTCCTTCTTTAGACGATGAAGATAATATGGCAGAACGATTCATAAATGGCTGTCATAAAGAAGAACAGGACGCAGATAAAGACTATATCGTAATTGAAAATAGAAAGCAAATAGCCGGATACCATTTTGAAGAAAGGGGATGTGCGAAGAGACCAGCGGGAGCTGTTATTGCGAGAAGCATTATTCGTAAATGAGTAAAAATATCTATAAAAAGACGTATCAAAAACGAGTGAGGTGAATTTTTTTATCGACACGATTCCTTAGCACGAATGTTAAGGAATTGTAAGGAAAATGTTTTTAATAAAAATATCCATCAGTAAAATATGAGAGGTATAAAACTAAAAGCGGCGCAGAACCAACACCATAGGGACGCAACTGATGTCTCGCTTGAGTTATATAGTAAATACACATAGGGTAAAAATAAAAATAGAAGGGCTATCCAGGTCTTTTTTACATCTGTGTATAAAACAAAGGACGCGATTATAACGGCTGACACAACGTAGTAAAAGTCCTGATCAAATCCCCATGATAGATGTCCGCTTTTATCGGGGGCGCTTGGTTGAATGTCCGTTGAATATGTTAGTCCATATAAAAATAGTAGAGCTCCGATTATCATGGGAGTTGTGTTTTTGTTGTGTTGATATATTCCTATACCGATTGCGAGGGCTTGAATCCATAGAGTGAGATATATGAGACGAGTATATTTTAAATTGGAAGGGGTGTCGTTGTTTTGAACGGCTTTCCATAGTTGTGATTCCCAGAGTTGAACAAAGCTGTAGAATAAGACGAGATATCCGATGACTTTATCGTAGTTTTTGTTTCGTTTTATTAGGGACAGACCGACTGCTAGTCCTATAAGAAAAGAGGTTATGCTAACTTCGTAGTTCCAGCACATGTTTTTATATTAGCGATAGATAAAAAAAAATATGTGCAGTAATAATTTAAAGAAATGGGTGTAAAAATATAAAAAATGGAATACTGTCCAACTGATTATACAAATTTTTGCGCCGTATCTACTTATTATAAGAGTTCTAAGGGTAAGGATGCTCGTAATTACTCTGTGATATATAATAATCTCTTTGACCCTCATCGTAGTGGTGAGTTAAGAGTTTTAGAGTTTTGTCACGCAGACGTTGAGGGAGCTCCTGAGCCTTACGGAGCGTCACTTAAAGCATGGGGTGTTTATTTACAAAATAGTGAGATTGTGGGTTTGTCTACTAAGAGTAGTGAGTTTGAAGATGATAGGATAAAGATACTTGAGTGTGATGAAGTTAGTATTGAGCGTTTAGTTAAATTATTTAACGATCATCCTGAGCTGGATGAGAATTTTGATTTGATTGTAGATAGTAGCGAGAATAGTTTTGATAAGAAAGTGATATTTTTCCAGACTGTGTTGGAGAGGTTGACTGTTAATGGATTTCATATGATTGAGGGATTGAGCATCGACGATATGCCGCGTATTCAATTGCAGATGTCGGATTGGAGAGACCGTCATCCAAATTGTGAATATTTTTTAGAGAGGGTCGATAATCCTTTGGCGGGCGGTTTAGAAACGTTAATAATAATAATTCAAAAAACAGGAAATTAAATAGAGAGGCGTCACGTGGAGCGTCAAAATGTGAAAAAAAATGCGTTTTTACGTGTTTTTCGCATACAATTAAGCTAAAATAACTCTAATTTTAGCTTAAATTTAGAATAGTGTGATTAATTTTAAAAACGTTGAATGACTCTGAATGTGAGGGTTAAAACTAATTTTTCAATTAGACTCTTAGGTGAAGGTGTTAAAGATACCAATTGAGAGGTGACTCCTCTTACTAGATAGTGTAGAGTCTGTTTCACATGGATGTAGTTACCAGTAATAAATCGGTACAGTACTGTAGTTCTGTCTCTGTGTTTAAACGCGTTTTCTTCCGCTGAGGTCCAGCATGCCGAACATTTCTGATATGACTTTAGATGTTCTTTTGAACCTGGTTTCGAACACTTTAAAAATTCTGTCGTTAAGTTCCGGTGGAATGTCAATTTTATAGTCAAAAACAAGTTCTTCGAGAATTTTAGCAGCTTCTCTTACCTTTTGTTTTGCATTTCTATCACTTGTTTTCATTGCCGGAGTGATCCTCTTTTTTGCTTTTTCTCTTTGTTCCTCTTTGTAGTATTTTTCAAAGTCTGATATTTCTCCGAACGGGAGTAATATGATTTGGTTGTTTCTCTTTATTTTAACGTGAGAGAGATGTATATTTTCTTCTTGATTTTCATTTTTTTGTTCTGTCTGAACGGTTGTTTGAGGTTCGGTTTTATTTTCTGTTCCGTTGTCCATTTATACTTAGATATATTTAATATATTTAAATAATATTTTTCAAGTATTTTTAGCGTTGTACTCTATCTCGCCCTGTCTGTCCCTTATCGTTCCCATATCTACGTAGGTGGGAAATGAGGGTGTGAAAGTACAGTTCCATTCAAAACTTTCCCTTCTTGCGTTGAGTACGAATAGAAGGATTAGCGTTAAAATTATAGCGATTAACATTTTATTATTTTATTGCAGAAAATAATAAAAATACGTTATCTGTGAAGTTTTTATACAGTCAAGTTTAGTTCTCGCTCATCAGTTTGCATGCAGTGAATCTCTCCCACTGAGTCTGTAGAGAGGGAAGAATTATTATAGTAGCCTATAATTGGGTGTTCTAAAAGTTCTCCGCAGCACACAGAAGTTTTAATATTTTTTTTGTTCAGGTCTTTTTCCTGGTTATCGGAGTAGATGTCGATTATTTTGTTAGTTTCGCTTGCTATCACGTCGGTGAATATTTTAACAGAGTCGGCGAATGTTGTGATGATTGTGGCGGATATGATACTCGAATTATTTATTCTGTCGTTTATCATATTTTCGTAAAGAGTTACGTACGAGTTAAGAGCCTGTGTCAGGTGTTTAATTTCTCTATAGTTTACTAGAACGGACGGCGGGAACATTTTATTATAAATTGCAACATATATTTTTAAATAAATATTCATTTTATGTTTATTTTTAAAAATAAACATAAAAATAGTTAACTTTATTCAGACATGCATCCATCCTCTCCGACGTGCGCCTTTCTATCTTTCTGGTTAGATACACAACCAAAACATCTTGGTCCCCTAATAATAGGCTCGATGAAAGCTACACAATAAGTTCTCCAATATTTAGCGTTTGTCTCATCATCGAAATGAAGGAAAGAAGCAACTAACTTTGAGGAATTTTTTGTGTTCCAAATGTCGAGTACAAAACCTTTTTTTTGTTTTCCCCTGTATTGAAATTTAAGTAGTCTGTCTTCCTTCATGTACTGAAGAAGTATTTTTACAACCTGATTTTTTCTACGATAGGTGACGTATGAAACTGGTTCGCGTTGCTCTTCTATAAGCTCAATTTCTTTTACGTCTGACTCTTCATCGTTTTCACCGACTGTTTCAGGCTCGTCGGCTGTGAGGTCTACTATTTCTTTTTGAGATGAGTCTGTTTTACCTTTTTGTAAGTTTTCTTGTGCTAATATGAGGTTGTCTTTTATTTTATGAACGGTTTCAGAGACGGACTGTAATCTGTCTAAGATGGATGAGCTGTTTTTTAAGTTTTCGATACTATCAATTACATATTGTAATTTTTGCTCGAATATTGGCAGGTTGTCACGACAGTCGTCTTTTTCTAGATTTTTAAGAGCGGTGATAGTGTTCTGTGAGAATAAAATTAAATCTTGTAGTTTATTAACAGGGTTGTATAATTGTCCTTCGTTATCGGTAAACATTTTTATATTTTTATCTATGCAAAAAATGTAGAAAATCATTTTATAAAAATGAAATTTACGCGAAACAAAAGTTTACGACTATAACTATTAGCTATATAATAAATGGCGGAGACGCAATCAAAAATAGGGCAATATTTCACTACGAATCTGGACTTAAAGGAGCATTTGTACGGCTTTATATTGAATCATCCTTCTCTTATTTTAGAGCCGAGTATTGGTCGGGGAGATTTGGTGATGCATATTAAAAATAAAGTCAGGGATGTGAAGTTTGAAATGTACGAGATCGATAAAACTATAAAATTTCTGGAAGGAATAGACGTAGATGAAGTTATCTTTGGAGATTTTTTGAAACAAAATATTAAAAAAAAATACTCGACGATAGTAGGTAATCCTCCATTTGTGAGGACTAAAAAAGGTAATTTATACATCGATTTTATCAAAAAATGTTATAATTACCTTTTT
>Ga0214923_10002957_pt1 | contig 21819 bp, 23 predicted proteins | sample LL1510_MetaG_FD_177993 | JGI IMG/M metagenome (GOLD analysis project Ga0214923, IMG submission 177993) | Freshwater microbial communities from Lake Lanier, Atlanta, Georgia, United States - LL-1510 | ecosystem: Environmental > Aquatic > Freshwater > Lake | place: USA: Georgia | collected...
GTGCATTATTCAGTAAATGAAGTAATTGACAAGCATTGTTATTATGTTAATCTTCAACTTGGATTTAAAGAGGAACATCGAATTGAGTACATGATGCGAAAAATTCATTGTAAAATGGTCGAAAAAGGTGAATTGGTGAATGAAAGTGTATTTGAATGTGTCCGTGGCAAAATAGACGAAATTGATTTCAAATTTATAGTTTTGAATTCACGCGTAGCGATGGACAATAAGTTAACTGCCTTTCAACAATTGTGTGTAAAAGGTTACCGTTTTGTGAAAGCAACAGGACTACAACCAGCAGAAGATTTTGGTTTAGATAAAACAAACGTTTTTGTGGATTACATTCCGATTTCTGTGACGAGTCAAATCGATCAAGAGATAACAGAAGATTACGAAGACTATTCCAAAAAAGGGTAGTTTTAACAAATTACTAATTTGAATTAAGTTGCTTTTGTTTTTTGGTAGGGCGTTACAGTTGAAAAATCGTCATACTTCCTCTTTTTTTTTACAGTGGCGGGCTTTCCGCTGGATCTCCGGCTTTTCTGCATTCACGCAAGGGCAGCCAAACAAAGCCGTAGGATGTCGCTGCTTTCCCTAACGCGTGGATTTGTATTCAATAGGAATTGATTTCTTATTCACTATTTTGATCGCTAATTATTTTTGATTTTACAAAAGAAGCCTCTATTCATATTTATTTTTCGATTTTACCTTGATTGCATTTCAGATGAAATAAAATATAATCCTTATCTTTCTACCAAATTCAACATTATGAAACGAATCATTATCTTACTCTACTTACTTTCTTTTGTTTCTGATTTTTCTTTTGCGGCTCCTGGTGATACTACTTGGGTAACCATTTATGAAAATCGAAAAATTGATCATTATGGTAACTACGACACAACCGCTGTCCTTCCTGCAGCCGGAACTCGCTATCGCAAAATCAGAATGCATTATATTTTGGGAAGATATTCTTGTCCATCTGGAACTCAATACTGTGGCTCTTGGGATTATACGACTTTAGTTTACGCCAAACCACAAAATGCAGATACAGTAGAGTTGGCACGCGTTATCACTCCATACGCAACAGACTGGTCAACAGCTCGGAAACATGATTACATTATTGATGTGACTGATTATGCGCCTATTCTAGCTGGTAATTTGGACATGCAATACCAATACGAAGGTTATTCATGGGGTTTTACCTTAACACTAAAAATGGAGTTTATTGAAGGCGTACCGCCTATGGATGCCGTTGCTATCAAAAATGTCTATGATGGCTATTTTGCTGTTGGAAAAACAGATGATCCAATTGAGTCACATTTAATTCCGAAAAATTTTAGTTATGCCGCTCCTGTTACCTATGCAATTCTCAAAAACACCATTAGTGGTCATGGCTCAGATGATAATGGGTGCGGTGAGTTTTGTAGTAAATACTACCAACAGTTCATCAACGGAAATCAAATTGCTCAAAAGCAACTATGGCGAAGTTCATGTGGCGAAAATAACATCTATCCGCAAACAGGCACTTGGTTATTTGAACGAGCCAATTGGTGTCCAGGAGAAATCGTCTATCCTATTTTTCACGACATATCGTCCGTTACAAATCCATCGACTCCTTTTGATGTCAATATGGATTTTGAACCCTATACTGCTCCTAATCAAGCGAATATTGGCGGTTTTAATATAGTATCCCAATTGATTACATACAAAGCACCGAACCATAGTTTAGACGCATCCATAGAGGATGTAATTGCTCCCACAAATGACCCCAATTACGCGCGTTCAAATGGAATTTGCAACAATCCCATTATCAAAATTAAAAATGTGGGTACAGATACTTTGAAAAATCTAACAATCGAATACCAATTAGTTGGAGGACAAGCGGCAACCTATAACTGGACTGGGAATTTGGCCTTTTTGCAAGAAGAAACGGTTGATTTAGGGTCGAATCCAGTTGTTTTTAATGGCAATGAATCCAATCAATTTTTAGTGCACTTAGCATCCGTGAATGGGCAAAGTCAAGACCAAAATACTTATAATGACACTTATCAAACCACTTTTGTTGCGGTGAAAGCATACCCAGCAACTTTCAGAATGTACTTTAAAACCAATAATGCAACATCAGCAACTCATCCTCCTTACAATGAAACCAACTGGACAATAAAGGACGCATCGGGAGCAATAGTAGCGAGTAGAATTAACAATGATAACAACACACTTTATATCGATACCTTAACACTGCCCACTGGTTGTTACACTTTTGAAATGACGGATGATAATTGCGATGGAATTAACTGGTGGTATTATCAATATTATACCGTGAATCCCGGGACAGGTCAAGCTAAATTTGTAAAAGAAGCAAATTTAGGTTCACTTAAAAATTTCACAGGTGATTTTGGTTGCAATATCAAAGAAAATTTCACAGTGGGTTACGTACTTGCCGTTGACGAAATCGAAGCACCAATGGGTTCAATAGACTTATTTCCCAATCCTGCAAAAGACAAAATACAATTACTCGCGGATGTATTGAAAACAGAAATTCTTAATTATACCATTTTTGATGCGGCAGGAAAGACCATTCAATCGGAAAGTGTTACCATTTCACCGAGTACCGTTTTAAACATCGACACAAAAGACTTGAAAGACGGGTTTTATTACATTACTTGTAATTTCCAAAACGGGTATGCAACGACTAAGAAGTTTATATTGAGTAAGTAGAGCTTTTGTATTTATATGCAAAAATTGAAGTTTTTTATTTTAATATCCATAGTTAGTTTAAGCGTTGCTTGTTCGAACAAAACGAAGGAAAATAAAGTTGAACCAATGTTTGGTAAAAAAATCGTTCAATCTTCATCATTCACAAAATATGATATCAATGAACTAAATAGGTCTAATTATATAATAACAGAGACTGCTATGATTGACTCGTTAGGATTAACGCACCTTGAAGATACCTTATACTTGAAAAATAATAGGGAGATATTTGTGTTTTTTGACGGGAAAGATAAATATTGTTATACCACCAAAAACTATAAAATATTAGTCTGTTATTTTCTTGAGAATGACTATTCAATTGCTTATGTTTTAAAAGATAAAAATTGGAAATCAGATATTTATGAATTGATTGAACATGAAAAGTTTGTTCACAACATAGTAAATGAAAAGCTGGACGAAACGCTATTTTACAAACTATGTTTAAACCACTAATTTTTTGTTTTTTTATCATCTCACTTTTTGCATGCGAAACGGCAAATGACCCTAAGAAACTATACCTAGTTGAAGAGTCACAAAAGAACATTCAAACTACGTTTTTAGAAGGTGAGGATTTATTTGCGTCCATGCAAGAAGAAATAATGGTAAGTGTAGACCGTTCAACTGATAATTTGCGTTTGATTTATGGGAAAATGTATGAAGTAGATAGTCTTTCAGGTGTAGTAATTAGTGAATTGGAGAAAATGAAAAGGTCCATGTTTCGCTCATTTGACGGTTTGACTTCAAAACAATTGTCAGATTTAGTTTTGGAGAAATCTTATAAAAAAAGCAATCCAAATACCTATAATCTAAGAAAGGTTACTTACGTTGGAGAAAGTGAATTGTTTTCAGGTGAAAACGCACAAAACATACCGTTTTTGTATAAGGATTTCAGACATAAATTAGGTGATTTGTTGATTACTTTGAGTACTTCAAAATCATCACATCCTTTAAAACCTTTTTACGATTCGAATATCTATGATTTTAAAAACGAGCAAGATTTCTCGGGACAATTTGAAAGAATGGTAAAGAGGAATTCCATTAATTCAGAGTATGTTAACTCCTTAAAAATAATTTACCGAAAACTGACAAAGAGCAAGCAGGAATGGTCACAATTACTAACTCCTAGCGAAACTTGGATAGACGATTTTGGTATTCTTTTAGCATTAGAAAATGAAGTTTTGACTGCTCGTAAAATTGCTTTTGAACAAATAAATAGCACTGTCAATTTCTGTGGCTGTTATGATTTTTCGAGTATTGAACCCATTGTTATAGGGCCAAACACAGCACAAACAGGAGATACCATTGAACTCAAAATGTTCGTTGCTGCATTAAATCAATATCGGAATCCAGTTGTGAAGTTAAACTCAAAAGGGAAAGTGATAGTTGAGAAAGGAATTGCAAAAGTTCAAGTAATTGTTCCTAAATCGAACAAATTTAAAGTGAGTGGAAATTTAAAACTGATGTCTAAATCAGGCAATATTTTAAACTTTAATTGGACTCATCAAATGGAGGTTTTGAAATAGAATCCATTGCGATAAATGATTACCATAAACTCAGCCATTAATAGTATTCCACTTTTTGTTCCTACCTTTGTGGCTCATGTCACTCTTGCATAAATTCATGATTCGTTATAAAACTAAGGAAGAAATCGCCATCATGCGTGAGGCAGCACAAATCGTTAGTAGAACCTTAGGTTTGATTGCTTCTAAAATGAAACCAGGAGCTACCCCAATAGAATTGGATCGTTTAGCTGAAGATTACATTCGCTCACAAGATGCTATTCCAGGTTTTTTGGGTCTTTACGGTTGCCCAAGTACACTTTTAATTTCAGTAAATGAGCAAGTTGTTCATGGTTTACCAACAGATCGACCGTTTCAAGAAGGTGATGTTGTTTCTGTTGATTGTGGTTCTTTATTCAAAGGCTACTATGGAGATCATGCATATACCTTTGAAATAGGGGAAGTGAAACCAGAAGTAAAAAAATTACTTGAAGTTACAAAAGAATGCTTGTATTTAGGTATTGAACAATGCACCAGCTCCAATCGATTGGAAGATATTGGTTGGGCCATTCAAACACACGCAGAAAAACATGGTTATGGCGTTGTACGCGATTTGGTTGGTCATGGCTTAGGTAAAGCCCTACACGAAGAACCACAAGTACCGAATTATGGTCGTCGAGGACGAGGAAAAAAAATACAAGATGGTTTAACAATTGCGATTGAACCAATGATCAATATGGGAACAGAGCGCGTTGTAACGCTTGACGATAAATGGACAATTGTTACTGCTGACGGTAAACCAAGTGCACATTATGAACACAATGTTGCGGTTGTGGACGGTAAACCTGAAATCTTGTCTACATTCGATTATATCTACGAAGCTTTAGGAAAGTAAAATGCACCGTGAACGTCGTTTGTTGTCTATTATCGTTCTGACAATCGTGGTTTATGGAATTAGTATTTATCAAGATTACGGCACTCTTGTTTTTCCCTTTCCTATTTTCGACTTTATGTTATTAATGGCAAGTTTTCAATTTGCGTGGTGGAATAGAAAAGATATAATAAGCCTGCGTAAATGGTATTTTATTCTTTACTTCTGTGCCATTTTACTTAAGTTCTTAACCAATCAATTATTATGGAGTGTACTTTTAAAAGACCAATCGTTAGAGGTACTTCAAAAAAGTTCAATTTTGGATTGGATTCAGTTGTCTTATCACCTTTTTTTAGTGTTGTCTTTTTTCGTATGGGTTCATCTTGAAAAAACACCAAAACGTTTTTTGTTTCAAGCAATTTTTATAGTGCTAGAAGTATTTGGATTATTTCATGGAACGTATTATTTTGGTTTAATAAGTGTGCTTTTCGGCGCATTGTATGTACTGTATTTTAACTCTAAAAATTCTTTGACGTATTTATTGTTATTGAACGGAATTCTGGATGTATTGAATTTATTAATGTTAATACAAATGAGGTGAAATTTAAAACTTTGTTTTTTAAGTCCATTCTAAATTTAAAATCAAAAAAATAAACATACACTTGCGATTCACCCCACTAAAAATTCAACTTTTATTTAATCTAAAATTGCTTTTTTTTGGAAATAGAATATTGAATTCCTAAAAAATAATAAAATCGCCTACTCGATTTAAGCAAAAAAAACCCCGATAAAGTTCGGGGTTAACGTGATTTCGCTGGGATTCGAACCCAGGGCCCATACATTAAAAGTGTATTGCTCTACCAGCTGAGCTACGAAATCGTAAATGCGGGTGCAAAGATATGTATATATTTGAGTTTTACAAAGCTTTTATATGTATTTTTGAAGAAAAAACAAAAAAAAGCTTCAAGTGTCTGAAAATCAGTTAAGCTATTCAAGAATATGGTTAGTTGGCTTGTCTGGTTCAGGAAAATCAACAGTTGGAGAAAGACTTGCTCAACAATTTAAAGCTTCGTTTATCGATACGGATGCACAAATTTCTTCTAAGGAAAATAAGACGATTTCTGATATTTTTAAGCTGAAAGGGGAGACTTATTTTCGTTCAATGGAAAAACAAGTCTGTAATGAGTTGATTACAAGCAACGATTCAGATTTAACCATCATTGCAACTGGAGGAGGATTTCCTTGTTTCGAAAATAATATTGAAAGAATGTGTAGTGACGGCTTGGTTGTTTATCTAAATTGCTCACCTTCAAAAGCGGCTAAGCGATTAAACCAAACCAACAATAGACCATTATTGCACGGTCAAATGATGGCTGAACAATTGGAAGGGCAATTGATTTTAAGAAAAGAATTTTACCATAAAGCACATGTAGAAGTGAATGCAAATAATAATCCATCGGAAGTTATAGCTGAAATACTTGGGATTCTTAATGCTTTAAAAAAAGATGGTTCGTTTGATTTTGAAGCACCTGCAATTCAATCTTTTTTGGAAACTTTTGATAAAAAGAAAGACACAAGAACTTTGGCACTATCGATGTATTATGCAATTCGAGACGGATTTTTATATGATCCATATCATTTGGATATATCCGAAGAGGGATTAAAAGCCTCGAAAGTAGCAAGTAAAAAAAGAGCATGGTGTGTTGAAAAAGCATTATTGTTAGCGGCATGCGCTCGCTCATTTAAAATCCCTGCTCGCTTAGGGTTTGCAATTGTGACCAATCATATAGGGACTGAAAAACTGACGCATTATTTAGGTCGAAAGGAGATTGTTTTTCATGGTTTTGCAGTAGTATTCATTCAAGGAAAATGGGTGAAATGTACTCCAGCGTTTGATAAGCGCGTTTGTTCTCTTTCAAAAGTAGAGCCTTTGGAATGGGATGGTGAACATGATTCTTTATTTCAGGAGTTTTCCAACGGTTTTCAATTTATGGAATACTTGCACAATTACGGCGAATTTGATGAAATTCCATTTGAATTAATGAAAAAAGAGATGAAAGTATATTATCCGCATCTCTTTTTAAATAAATATGATTCAAAAGAATTTTCGTTTCGCTATTAGTACAAATCCTTCCTAAAACCTAATGTGAAAGTAAAAATTAATGGCGAATATTGACTAGTCGCTTGCGCAGTTGCATTGTTTGCCTTAGCCAATAAGGCGTATTGACCGTTCACATCAAAAAAGATGGTTCCCGTTGCAGGAATGGTATATTTTACACCTCCTTGCAAACCGAGGGCAATGCTAATGATATTTCCCTTATCTGGCTCAGTTGCTGATGTTTGATAGCCATCTCTCCAAGAATAAGTTCCTGTAGCATCTTTGTCCTCATAATTGCGTTTTACCGAGTTGAAAATTAACATAAAGTTAGTGCCTCCATATGCTGAAAAGCCATTGTCATAGTCGTTTCCAATATATCTTCTGGTGCCTCCTTCAATAGTTGTATAATTCGTTTTAAGAGCATAGTTCACCGTTAAATTGTAAGGTGAAGTGGAGGTGTTTATGGCTGTTACGTATGTCTGATAGTTTTGGCTTTCTGCTCTTGGAAAATAATACCCGATACGACCATATAAAGTCATGTCATTACTTCTTGGTAATTCAATTCCAGCATTGAATCCATAAAACGATTTACCAGACGAAGAAAATCCTTTCAGAGTTCCAGTGCAAGCAAAAAGACTTACTTGACCAAATGAATGTCCGAATCCAATAAACATCCAAGTGAATAGGGTTATTACTTTCGCTTTCATGATTTTTGTTTAATTATAGTATACATTTCACAAGTTTCTTTATGAGCTCCCTCCAATGTTCCAATGCTCATTAAAAATTCATTTACAATTTCTCCACCAACAAATTTAAATTTCTTTTTAAAGATTTTTACCCATTCATCTTTGGTTTTTGCTTTTTGTGAATCAATCCAAGAAAGAAATGAGCCAAATTCTTTTTTTAATTCAATGATTTGTTGTGCATTGTAAATAACGGCATTTATCTTCAATATATTGCGAATAATTCCTGCATTTTGCATCAATTGATCTATTTTTTTATCGGAGTAAGCAGCTATTTCGAAATAATTATAGCCCGAAAAAGCTTCTCTGAAATTGTTTTCTTTTTTTAAAATCGTTTCCCAGGACAATCCCGCTTGATTAATCTCAAGAATTAAACGACCAAATAGTTCAAAATCATCAGAAATTCGAAAGCCATAATGGTTATCGTGGTAACGTTTGTGGACGTTATCATCGGGAAGAGTTGCGCAAAAATCACAATAGGACATGTCCAAATGTAATCGTTTGATGTTATGATTAAAAATTCATTAACTTTGTTTATAATTTTAGTTGTGAAAAAACAGTTTTTCTTTTCTATTGTTTTGGCGACATTATCATTTATTGCCGCTCAAAAGCTTCAAGAAGTTGGAGTAGAAAATTATTATTTCAAAAAAGCAACTAATTTCCAAAAAGAGGATGGTTACTTCGATTTGAATCATCCACAAACAATTCACCAATTACCGATGGGTATTTCTCCTTTTTCGGATATAACTATGCTAGATTCCACTCAAGTTTTAGGCTTAAATCAAGAAATCGGTAGCCTCATATTATTTGATTTAACAACAAATTCTATCAAGAGTCAATTGGTTTTGGGCGATACAAAGTTCACTGACATGGCAATGGTAGATTCAACAGTGGTGTTATTAGATGCGGAAAACCAAGTTCATTTTCTACTTCCACCTTACGATTCATTATCGTTTCAAATAGCTTCAACTATTGAAGCAAATCTAACAATTAATGGTGCATGTTTGCATGGCTCGACAAATAGAATTTTTTTACTTTCTGAGCCAGTAGAAAAAGGTGAAGGTTTATTTACAAGCTCGATTTACACCTATAATTTAAATCATCGAAAATTGAATGAAACAACTTTGTTTGATGTAAATACAACTGATATTGAGCTTTTTGCAAACGATAACAACATATCGTTACCGCTTTTGGCTATCAATGAATTAGGTGATAGTATTTCGGGATTGAATTTTATCCCTTCTGCAATTGCTGTACATCCAAAAACAAACGAAATTTATATTCTTTCCTCGGGTGATAAAAGTTTGGTTGTTTATGATCAATTTGGGAAGGTTGTGAATTTCACTTTTTTGGATTCGGGTTTATTTACAGCTCCTTCGGGACTCACTTTTTTGGCAAATGGAGATTTGTTGATTTCAAACAAAGACATCATGGCTCCTTCTGTAGTTCAGGTGAAATGGAATCGCTTATTGCAATCCAAATCAGGCCACGGATTAATTTTCGGAAGGTAATATCCAATTCCGTATAAACGGTCCTTCATTCAACAAAACATCTAGAACGGATAGATTTTTTTCAAAAGGTTTCGTGTATGAAAATACTTGTTGATAGGTTTTTTGCGCCACATCTTTCCGAAAAAAGTCTTCATTTCTAAAGTCTACTCCTACTTCAAATAAATATTCTTCACTTGATTTATACGCTGTATCTACAACTAAAATTGAGCAAATAAACCGATGAATTTCTTCATTTAGTTCCCATAATTTCGCATGATGATTCATGATTAAATGTTTTATTTCAGGCGCATAATCTTCGTAATAAGGAGCTGCCGCATAAGCACTTTCGATTGCTCGCCAGTGATCGGTTTTCCAAGTGCCTTGTGTTGCAATTTCAATTTCAGAGACAAGTATTTTCGGATGCGTATGTCTCACAGGAACACTTAATTTCTGAACACCGTTTCCTGTCAATATCTCACATCGATTGCGAATAGTCTGTTTCGGAAAATGTTCGTGTGCTTCAATAATTGCTCCTTCACAAGCAAAAAAAGTGTGCAAATAATAAATAGATGGAAAATATGCTGTTGGCAATAAAGCCATTAGTTGATCCATTTAAAAATGCGATTCCATCGAATACCCATATATGCGCTTTTGGAGAACCAAACTAGCGATGCACGGCCAACAATGTGATCTTCAGGTACAAATCCCCAAATACGCGAATCAGCAGAATTGTAACGATTGTCTCCCATCATCCAGTAATAATTCATAGCAAAAGTGTACGTCGTTACTTTTTTACCATCGATTAAAATAGTTCCGTCTTTTTTCTCTTGTAATGAATGACCTTCATAGGCAGTTATGATGCGACGGTACCAAGCAATATTCGTTTCATTTATTGCGATTGTTTGACCTTTACTAGGGATTTGAAATTCATTAAAGTCAGTAATCGTATTGTTGATGTAAAAGTCTTTCGGAAATGTTCTTGTATTTTCAATTAGTTCAAAAACAGTAGGTTGATGCTCTTTGTCATATTGTGGAGTTAGGTCTACTTGTAATTTCACATGAAAATCTGCCTCGATTTTAGCTTTTTCTGAAGGTGTTAAATTAAAAACATACAATTCTGGAAAATATGGACTATTGTCGTTAAAATCATCACGACTATGATTTTCATCAGGTGAAACTTCTAAGCCGTAGCGATTGCACATTTCAGTAACGCTAGGAAAATGTGCTTTTGACTTCTCAATTTTGTAGCGTAAACATTGATTTTCAGCAATAAACGCAGGTTTTCCATTGACAAATAGCACTGATTTTTCAATTTTTAATTTGTCACCCGGTAACCCAACACATCTTTTAATGTAATTTTCTCGTTTATCCACTGGGCGATAGATTAAACCACCGTGTACCATATTGGATGGTTCACCAGGAAACTCTCCGCGGGCTAATTTTTCTCTTGCCAATTGTTTCCATTTGCTAATCGTTTGTATGTAATATTCATGTACCAATTGATTGGCAACACTATCCGCTTCTGTTTCAGTTTTTCCTTTAGCTAAATTGCTTTCTTTTAAGTCGTTGAATTTTTGACCTGTTTCTGGCGAAGACCTGAATTGAAAATATGCTTCCTCGTTCAGAATGCCATGATAATCGTGTCCCATTAATCCGTCTGGCATACGTGGGTCATAAACGGCTGTATCACCAGATGGATAGTTGAATACAACCACATCATTGCGATTTACCTTTCCAAATCCAGGAAGTCGTTGATACGAACCTTTTTCAATCTCCGTATAAGATTTGATATTAATCCAAGGAATCGTATTGTGTACCAAAGGGTAGGAAAGGGGGGTTACAGGTACTTTGGGTCCATACGCTAGTTTATTCACGAAAAGAAAATCACCGACTAGAAGCGTTTTCTCCATGGAACCAGTTGGGATTTGAAAAGGCTCAAAAACATACGTACGAATAATGCTTGCAGCCACCAAAGCGAACCAAAGGGAATCACTCCATTCTTTCGCTCTTGACTTGCTTCCAGGTTTTTCTCGGGTTAACATTTCAAAAGCTAAAGCAATTACGTTTCCAATCACGGGCACAGCCAGAAACAATGTCAAATGATCTCCCCATTTACGGATTTCAGCTTCTCGAGAGTTAGACCAATTCGTGTCAGGTAAAAATTTGATGTTTTCTGCCGTCGATTTATGTGCCAGTAAGAATGGGAAAAACAATCCTTGAACGGTATCTGTGATCGAGTAAAAACCAAATCTTCTAAGGTAGTTCAAATTCGCCGTCATCATCATCACTAAATGGACTCCAGGAAAAATGAGCAATAAGCTCCAATAAGGTTTATTAGTTGTGATTTTATATACCACATAATAGTTATATCCTGGAATGAGCGCTTCCCAACTTTGTCTTCCGGCTTTTGGAAATGTTCTCCACCATTGACATAAATAGGGATTGATTAAAATCAATAAATAAAAATAAAAAAAGCTCATATTCAGATATTTAAAACGTCAGACATGGTGTAAATTCCTTTTTTTCCTGCCAGGAATTCTGCGGCAATAACAGCGCCTAAAGCAAAGCCTTTACGGTTGTGTGCGTAATGTGCCAATTCAATTGTGTCAATTTCAGAGGTGTAACGAACAAAATGAGTTCCAGGAACTTCTAGTTCGCGAACTGCTTTTATAGGAACCGTAATAGGGTCGTAGTGATTCAAATCTTCAACTAATTCCCAATCTTTTAAACGTGGGTTTGATTCCATAATTCCAAGCGCAAGACTTACAGCGGTGCCACTCGGAGCATCCAGTTTTTGTGTATGATGAATTTCTTCAATGGAAACTTTATAGTCTGATTGTGACTTCATCAGCGAAGCCAATTTCTTATTTAAGGCAAAAACAATATTCACACCAACACTGAAATTGCTGGCATGCAATAAGGAACCGTTGACAGCCTTCACTTTGGCTGTAACATTTTCCAGTTCTTCTTGCCAAGCTGTTGTACCAACCACCACTGGTAATTGCATCGCTAAACAAGCATCAATGTGTTGTGTTGCCAAATTAGGTTGTGTGAATTCAATTGCGACATCGACACCCGCAATTTTACGTAAGGTTTCCGAATTATTTTCGAATGGTTGCTTGGAATTAAATACAGCTACAACTTCGTGTCCGCGTTCTTGGGCAATGCTTTCGATTGCTTTTCCCATTTTCCCGTAACCAATCAAAACAATTTTCATGTTGACAAAAATAGAATTTTACGCTTAACGCATGTTGATTTTTAAACCTAATCCCGGAGTTTTATTATTCATTAACACAGGTTCGATTTGTAAACTAAGGTTTTGACTAACATCAAAGTGCAAAAAATGAGATTCTACACCTGCATCCACAATTTGAAATAAATAAACGGCTGCCACGCCTAAAATGGATAAATCACGTCTATCCAAATATTGTCTGTATAAATAAAGAACACCTTGATCGTCGTATTGAGACCATTTCGGATCAACCGGATTCCCTGTGTTTAATCGATTGGTGTATTCAGTTTTTAAAGACAATTGTGTTTTTTGATTGTCATAGAGAAAATAACCTGCCGCACCGAGCGCCAAGTATATCATAGGTACTTTCCAAGCTGCTTTTTTTAAACCATAGTCAGCATGTCGAGCATTAAAAATTTGTCCGCCACCAGGAACAATTGCTGAGTACATCATCGCTTTTTTGTATGGATGTTTTTGTGTTGTATCCGCAAGTTGTGTTGAATCTCCAACGGTTTGCGCAAGTCCACAAAAATGAAAAACAAAATAAAAAACGAGTAAAAGAAATCTCATATTTTTTTGAGCAATTCCAACAGACGATTTAATTCTTTTTCAGAGCTGAAATGCAAAATAACTTTTCCGTTTCCATTTTCTGTTTTTTCTATACCAACTTTTGTAGCTAAACGTTCGGTAAGAAATGTGCGATAACTTTCTTGCGTTGAACTTAGTTTAACTGCTTTTTTAGGGCTTGAAGTAGAGGTGTTTGTACTTCCAGCTTTGATCAAGTTTTCAATGTCACGAACTGAAAGTTGATGCGCTACTACCTCATCGAAAAGTCTTTTCTGTTCAAGCGGATCTGAAATGGCAACCAGTGCACGTGCGTGTCCCATTGAGATTAAATTATCGCGAACACCTGCCTGAATTAAATCAGGGAGTTTCAACAAACGAAGGTAATTCGCAATGTTAGAGCGCGACTTGGCAATTTTTTCACTCAATTGTTCTTGGGTCATGTTGCATTCATCCATTAGTCGTTGGTAGGAAAGCGCTACTTCAATCGCATTTAAGTCTTCACGTTGAATGTTTTCCACCAACGCCATTTCCAACATGGTTTGATCATTAGCGATACGCACATAAGCAGGCACTTCTTTTAAACCAGCAAGTTGCGAAGCACGAAAACGACGTTCACCCGAAATCAATTGGTAGTTGTCACGTCCCATTTTTCGAACGGTTAACGGCTGAATGATTCCATGTACTTCAATGGATTTAGCAAGCTCTTCTAATGCTTCTTTTTCAAAACTTGTTCGCGGATTGAAAGGGTTGGCTTCTATTGCTTCCATTGAAATCAAGGAAACAGACCCGACTGTAATTCCAGAAGAACTGGTAATATCTGTATTCGAGTTTTGTAATAATGCTCCGATTCCCCTCCCAAGGGCTGGTTGTTTTTTTGGATTAGAGCTCATTGTCAATTTCAATTATTTTTTCGTTGTTCCCAATCTTAGTCATGTTGTTTTTCTGCAAAAGCTCGCGGGTAAAGTTAAGGTAATTGACCGTACCTTTTGAGGCAGCATCGTGAATTACAATCGGAACGCCATGGCTAGATGCTTCACTTAGCGTTGTGTTTCTGTGAATGATAACTTCAAAAACCAATTCTTGAAAATGTGTCTTTACTTCTTCAACAACTTGATTAGCCAATCGAAGACGCGTATCATACATCGTAAGCAACATTCCTTCAATCTCTAAATCTGGATTCAATCTTCCTTGAACAATTTTTATTGTGTTAAGCAATTTACTTAAACCTTCTAAAGCAAAGTATTCGCATTGCACAGGAATAATGACCGAATCAGCGGCTACCAAAGCGTTAACAGTTATCAAACCTAGCGATGGAGAGCAATCAATAAGAATAAAATCGTATTGATCTTTAATTTTTTCTAATGCGTGTCGCAATAAATATTCGCGATTCGGCATGTTAATCATTTCAATTTCAGCGCCCACCAAATCCAAATGAGAAGGAAGAACATCCAAATTAGGCGTTTTGGAAGTTAATATAACCTCTTTTGGATCCATTTCATTCACCAAGCAATCGTATATATTACGCACACTTTTGGGGTCAAAACCATTCCCTGAGGTTGAATTGGCTTGTGGGTCAGCATCAACGATTAGTGTTTTGTATTCCAATACCCCCAAACAACCTGCTAAATTAATGGCAGTCGTAGTTTTTCCTACTCCTCCTTTTTGATTTGCTATAGCAATGATTTTTCCCATACATTGATTTGAAAGTATAAAATTACATTTTGTTACGCAGTTTTTTTAGGTCTCACAAAGGAACTTATCAACTAAAAATAAATAAATCATGTGAAAATCAACATTTAGAGTTGTAAATTCGCATTTAAAAAATTGATGATGAAAAGCTTATTTTTTTTGAGTTTTATTACGATTGTCGCAGCGCATGTTTTAGGGCAAAACACAGCGGGTGTGTATGACGTCTCTTTTCAAATCAGTTCGGATTTAACAAATGCGTATAAAGTTCAATTGGGAACAACGACCACAAGTTCAAACCATGCCCTGATTTATTTTTCTGACGCAATGGTTGATTCGATGAAACGTATTATTATTCAAACGGTTGAAAAGCAAATGAGTGCAAAAGCAGAATATACGTACCGGCAAACCAAAAGTGGTAAGTTCATTCAAACAGGAAATTGGGGAAATACAGTGCGCGGATTGCCTACGGGAACAAAAAGAAAAGCCATTCGAAATTTTGAAAAAGACTTTTACGTGCGTGTTTCAATCAATGTTTCCGGAAGAGGCGGTCTTTCTTATCCTATGTTGGACGGTCAACATTCCTCACTACGTCCGATGATAACCTTTAAAATTGTTGCTTTTGATGCGATGCGAAAAAAAGTATTTAAACGTAAAGTGAAAGCGAAAGACTTTTCTAAATTGAAAAGTGTTCAACGCACCTTTAACAATGTTACTGTAAAGCAATCGGAAGTTTTACATCAAGAAGACATCTATTACATGTTAAAAAAAGTCGTTGAACAATTCGATAAATAATTGATTAAATTCGCTGTATGGAAAAGATTCATCTTCGTATTGGTAGTTCCCCAGACAATGATTTAGTTGTAAAGGGTACAACTATTGAAGCCAAACATGCTGAGTTTTTCTGTGATTCAGAAGGAAATGCATTTCTAACGGATTTGAATTCTAGTTACGGAACCTTCATCAACGGTCAAGAGTTGCGTGGTTTTAAAATGTTGCGTAAAGGCGATAAAGTTGTCTTAGGGAAAGATTATATTTTTCGATGGGAAAACCATACAACGAAAATGACCATTTCTTACGAAACAGAGGATGAAGAAGAATCAACCGGTGAAGCTGTTCGTCAAAAACAAGCTCCCCCCCAGAGTCCAAAGTCTCCCAAGGAGCCTTCCAATAAAAGACAACCTATCATTTTACCCGATCCAAAAATAAACCGTCAGTTGGTTATGATTTATGCCATCGTCGTTTTACTTTCATTATTAATGTACACTTTATTTTAGTCTTATGAGAATTTACCTTGGCTTTTTTTGTTTGGTTCTATTGTTGACAGCTTGTTTAAATGATAAACAACAACACACATTTAAAGAATACAAATGGAAGGCAGGCGAGCAAGTGAACCTAGCATTTTCAGCAGACAAAACACAAAAAGTTTTTTTTGAAATACGCTCTTATTATGGTTTTCCCATTTCGGAAATTCCGATGAAATTTGAGTTGAAAGACGAATCGAACAAAAAAATCAATTTTTCAAAAAACATCTCTTTTCGCGAAGAAAACCTAGATTGCACGGGAGATTTCTGCGATCAACGTATGTGCATAATTCAAATGGATACAGTAAATTCAGAGGGCGATTTTAAATTGAAAATATCAAAAGGATTCGAAAACTTGACGTATTTGGGGCTAATGGAAATGCGAGTGGTGATTGAATAATTATTTTTAAATATTTGAGACAATATTCAGAATTAATTTGTAATATTGCACCCCGTTTCGAAGAGAGAGGGTTAATAAAAATAAAGATGGACTTAATTAGAGAAATTCAAAACGAACTAGTTGCCACAAAAGAATATCCAAAATTCGGAGCTGGTGACACCATTTCAGTATCGTATAAAATCATTGAGGGAAACAAAGAACGCATCCAGCAATTCCAAGGTGTTGTTTTGCAACGCAGAGGAAATGGATCAACAGAGACTTTTACAATACGTAAAATGTCAGGAAACATTGGCGTTGAACGTATCCTACCCATTGCTTCACCTTTTATTGATTCAATCACGATTATCAAACGTGGTGCGGTGAGAAGAGCTAGAATTTTCTATTTCCGCGAAAGGACTGGAAAATCCGCTAGAATCCGCGAAAAGAAAAATTTCGCAAAATAAGCAACTATTTTTTGATTATATTAAAGGCTGTTCCATTTGGTTCAGCCTTTTTTCATGTCTAGGTTATTAATTTTATTAATAATTTTTGCCTTTGGATAAAAGCAATTCGAAGGCTTCTTTCCAAGTAGGAACACTTTCCGCTTCATAACCATAGGTTTTTCCGATTGCAATCTTATGAAATTCCTGCATTGCCTTTAGATGAATTCCGCTTCGCATAAAAGCTAGCATTTCTTCACGGCTCTCCCATGCCGTCAATGTACATTGATAACCCTTCATACGTTTGACTTTGCAAAGTAAATTGCCTTTCGCTTTTTGCGCTTGTGAAAAGGATGGAATGGCTAAGTTCCAAAATCGAAAAAAACCTAAGAAACCTTTTGGCTTTAATCCAGTGATAGAAATATACATAATTGGATAAAATTAATTGACGTAAAGATAAACAAACACCTTGAAAAACGGTAATTCAGCCATCTTTGTTTTTTGGCTTTCCTGTTCGAAAATCGCCTTCCTTCCTCTTTTTCAGCTATGGGCTTATGGCTGCAATTCAAATAATTGATTAGCGCAAGAAAACTGCAAGTAGAGAAAAGCAAGAATATCCATCCTTGTTTTCAATCTTGGATAATTAAATGGTTTATTTTTCCTAAAACAAGCTCATTTGTTTAGGAGCATCTAAATGGATGGCTGTAAGATTATGGTTTATTTCGGGAAATAGATTGCGTGAATTGAGCCATGTTTGTTCGCTTTCTCTTGTAAGAATAACAGGCATTCGTTTCTTGGTGTTGTGGATCTCAGCCATGAGTTCATTGGCTTCCATCGTAAGGATTGTATAGGTATGGATAATTTGTCCATTTGTAGGGTTTGTCCAACGGTTCCAAAGACCAGCAAGGGAAAAGATTTCTTCGTCTGAAACGCTAATGAGGTATTTTTCTTTCTTTGTTCCACTGCTGTTTAACCATTTCCATTCGTAAAATCCTGTTACGGGAATGATGCAATGCTTGGTAATAGAATCTTTAAAGGATGGCTTTTCAGTGAGTGTTTCAATCTTGGCATTTAGGGTGTTCTTTTGAATGGCATTGTCTTTTGACCAATTGGGTATTAATCCCCATTGAAATAATTGGATTTCGTTTGGTTCTTCGTTGGTGATAATGGGTGTATAGGGATGGTTAAAACCATTGATGTTGTCATTCATTTCTAGCTTACTTTCTTCTTTAAAGTTGGCTTTAAATCTGTTTTTCAGTTGAACAACGGAGGCGGTTTGTTTGGAGTGGAAGCACATTATACGTGGATGGTTATGATGTCGTTAATATTCGTTGTGTAACGTGGGGAAAGTTTTTCTTGTTTCATTTTCCATACACGTTTTTGGTCTTGGATAGACAGCCTGATTTTTTGTTGTCCAAAGCGTTGATTCATTTTATCTATTGCTTGCATGAGGGATGAATGTTTTGGATTGCTGTTTTCGAATAGGCTTACTTGTACTTGGTTCTCAGGTATGAAATCCATAATGATCACTCCTGCTTTTTTATAGGCAAAACCGTCTTTGTAAATGCGTTCAAGTGCTTGAATGGCAAACTTCGAAAGTTCTAAACTCGAATTACTTGGAAAGGGCAATTTCATGACGATGTTCTTGTAATACTGAGGCTGATCTTTGCGAAAGCCGTTCGTGTGAATGAAAACCATTAGTGCTTTGCAACATGATTTTTGTTTTCTGAGTTTTTCGGCACAACTAACAGCAAAGGTGGCAACACGTTCTTTGAGTTCTTCTATCGTACTCAGGTTTCGTTCAAATGATCGAGTTGTGGCAATGTTTTTCTTTGGTTGTATGTCTTCGAGGTCTAAGGTAGGAAGACCTGATAAATCTCTTTTCAAACGCACACCCACTATGGTCATGTGTTTTAACACCCATGCTTCGGGAAGTTGGGTGAAGTCATAGGCTTTAAGTACACCAAGCTCTTTTAGTCTTCGGGCGTGTTTTTGTCCAATACCCCAAACGTCTTCAATGGGAAGCCATTTTAAAGCTTTGAGTCTTTTTTCTTCTGAAGCGATGCAATAAACGCCATTGAACAGTTTGAACTTCTTGGCTATTCGGTTGGCGACTTTTGCCAATGCTTTTGTGGGTGCAATACCTACACTAATGGGAATACCTGTTCCTTGGGTAACTTTGTTTCGGATGGAATGCCCGTATTCATGTAGGTCGAAATACTCGAATCCTTTTAGTTTTAGGAATGCTTCATCGATGCTGTATATTTCTACATCTGGTGAATATTCGCTGAGGATGCTCATCACACGATTGCTCATGTTTCCATAGAGGGCAAAGTTGGCAGAAAACACGTGTACGCTGTGCTGTCTGAATAGGTGTTCAAATTCAAATGCAGGCGCACCCATTGGAATACCAATTGCTTTGGCTTCATTACTTCGTGCAATGGCGCACCCATCATTGTTTGACAAAACAACGACAGGCTTTCCGATTAATTGGGGCGAAAATACGCGTTCACAAGATGCGTAAAAGTTGTTGCAGTCAATTAGGGCAAACATCAGAATGATTTTATGGAATGGATGATAATTCCCCAAATGATAAGTTCGCTATCGGCAGTGACTTTGATGGGTTTATAGTTTTCGTTTTCAGGGAATAGCCAAATGCAATCCTTCTCAATGTTTACTCGCTTAATGGTAAATTCTCCATCGATGTAGCAAACGGCTATTTTGTTGTTTGAAATGGCTAGGCTTTTATCAATGACTAATAAATCATTGTTGAAGATACCTGCATTGCGCATGGAATGGCCACGAACTCGACCGTAGAATGTCGTGGATGGATTTTTTATGAGTTCCCGATTCAAGTCGATGGCAAGGTCTTCAAAGTCTAAGGCTGGAGAAGGGAATCCTGCGCTTATGCCCTCCGAAATGAGTGGCAAGGTGAGATTGGTTTGTGTAGAACAGGGATAGATTTCGAGGTTCTTGATTCTGTGTATGGCTCTCAACATAGCTTTGATTTTTAATTCATCAAAATTATGATTATATTCTAATCTTTTTTAATGATTAAGAAAAATAATTAAAGTGGGTTTTGTAATGATTATCAATTCTAATAAAAATAACAGTAGAGAGAAAAAACACAATTCTTATTTTTTATAAAAAAATCTATGCAATTCGTTTGTCAATTAATCCACAAATTCGAAAGATGTAAGTTCGTTCAACAATTCAACTAACTAATGACTAATTTCTTCAAAACACTCCCTTTAGAAGTACTAATGTGAAGATTATACCATCCTTTTGCGAGTGATGAAACGTTGATTTTTTGTGTGGATTCCACTTGTTGCTGCAAAACAACTTTTCCCATTAAATCATAAATTACGAACGAACCATTTTCGGGTAATTGAAGTGTGAACTCACCATGTGTTGGGTTGGGAAAAATGCTTACTTCTTCTAATTCAAGAGAATTGATGCCCGCGGTTGCATTTTTGTTAACGGTTGTATTTGTGATAATTGCAGGGTTAAAGTCAAAATAGATGTATGCTGTGTTTCTAATTTCAGCATTCAAAGCAAGGTTGTCTAATTCGTTTATTGAGTAAGTGAAAGTTCCTTGACTTCCTTCCAAATTTTCATCTGAAGGTAATAGGTTAATCCCATTAAAACGAAAACTTGCGATGCGTGTCAATGGATCAACACTATAGGAAACAGGGTGTTTAGAACTAATGAAACGGAACGTTGATAAATCCAGTAGGGGAGAAATCGTATCACGAACCACTACATTCAAAGCGGGATAATTTCCATCATTTTGAAAACGAATCGTGTAAACTAAATTCTCTTTAACCATAGGTTGAATGAATTCTGGTAAATTACATTGCTTGTCGTTTGGATCATACGAGTTTAGAACAGTTGCCGTAAATGTTTGGCTATTGAATAACAAATCGGTTTCGTTTTCCGCTAACACAATAACAGAGAATGGAAATAATGTTCCTGCCGGTGTAGTTCCTGCAAATTGACATGGAAAGGAAACATGGTTACATCCACTTAAATAGGGAAGATTGAATGTAACGGTGTCGTTTGCAAAAGTGGCATTTGTGATGTTTGTTAAAACGGGTGTTACGCCTTGAGGAATGGCAATTTTAACAGTGGTATTTGCACTGTTCCCACAGGAGATGTTACATAATTGAACTGTTACATTTCCTGTTTCAAGTGGGGCAACAAATGCGAAAGCAGACGCCATTGTGATTTCTAAATCGGGAGTTAATCCAGTTCCTGCGCATTCTAGTTGAACATTCATGGGTAGGTTTTCAGCTCGACCGCTCTGATCAAAGGAGCTGATAGTGAAATCTGGAGACGTTTGAGTGTAGCCATTGTTTTGAAGCCAAGCGTCATTGATACTAACCGTGAAAGGAACATCTGTTTCATTTAGTTGGGTATAATATTGATTTCCAAATGAACTAACAGGATAAATAGTGGTAACTACACCTGATGCACCTATAACATCATACGGGACGTTGTTTAAAAAAGTAGAAGAAGGATTCAATAAGGAAATCACACTGAAAAAACCACATTCTGTCGTCGTAGGGACTACACAATCAAACGATTGGCTCGCAACAAGCTGTCCTCCTAAAGTCCCACTTTTAACCGTTGTAACAGCCTGATAATTTCCTGGAAGTGAATAGTCGTGGCTAAACTCATAGCACGATTGCGTGTTTGGACCTCCATAACCGATGAGGGTATCTTTGTCTCCATCTGTCCAGTCAACAACAATCTC
>Ga0214923_10002958_pt1 | contig 21813 bp, 19 predicted proteins | sample LL1510_MetaG_FD_177993 | JGI IMG/M metagenome (GOLD analysis project Ga0214923, IMG submission 177993) | Freshwater microbial communities from Lake Lanier, Atlanta, Georgia, United States - LL-1510 | ecosystem: Environmental > Aquatic > Freshwater > Lake | place: USA: Georgia | collected...
TTAACAAAAATAATAAATTATGCAATAAAGGGGGAATTGGAAATATTAATAGTAGCATACAAAGATAGACTCGCGCGTTTTGGCTATGATTTGATTGAGGAATTAATCAAAACATATTCAAAAGGAGAAATAGTAGTTATGAATAAGGCAGAAGAAAAAACACCACAAGAAGAAATAACAAAAGACATAATATCAATAATGAATATATATACTGCAAAATTGAATGGGTTAAGGAAATACAAAAAACAAATAGAAGAAGAATTAAAGAAAAATTGAAAGTCAATCTTGGTTGTTACGGATTGTGACAATTTTACTATACCGTTTGTTAAAAATCATTCTTTTATTGAAGACAAACAAAAATATTATCATACGATTGATCTTATACATTCATCTAATCAAATATGTAATTTTAATGGAATTGATTTTGCAACATATTCATTTGTTGCTGATATTGATGTTGTAATAAATACAATTGACTTTCTTAATCAATATCATAAGATAAACAATGCTGATCCATACTGCACATATACAAATTGCATAAATCCAGCAAACTTCTACAATATGCAGTCACAAATCATTCAATTAAATGCAAAGAAAGATGATAGTATTGCAAAACACGCAGATACTGATATAGAACTACTTATATTGCTTATTTTGTCAATTAAGAATAATTCAATAAAATTGACATACACTGATATATTGGAAATAAAAAAGAATGTGTTTGAATCAACAGCATATAAAAAGGCATATGACGATATAAAACATATTATTATAAATATTATGGAAAAGATGCCATTTGAACAAATAATACATTCCATAAAAAATTTTAAGTGTCAAGAAGAATACCAACATAAGTCAATTTTAGAGAACAAATATATACATGATTTTTTTGCACTAGATAGAGAGTTTTTCGAGACACATATCGATGGAGGCAATGTTATAAAATATGAAAAAACAGGAGATACGATTTATTGTAGAAAATATAATGTTACCAATAGGGAAAATCGACCATCTATTAGAGAATATATCGAATGCATCATTGTTCGTAACAAAAGTAAAATTTATGATAATATTGTTGATGGATGGATGACAGAATTTCTTTTGTCACTACATTATACATATTCATATGACTTAAGTAACAATTTAGTATTTTCAATCCATAGACAACAGGTAAACAATTATGAATATCCAATAAATTTAAAAGTTTATTTTATTAAAAAATTTATTGAATATTGTCATTCTTTTGGAATTTTATTCAACATAAGGAATTTAGATGAAATTAAAATAGCAAAAGATATTGAATACCCGCATTCTTTTACTATTCCAAAAATATCATCTTATATGATATGTGACATTACAAAATTCGGTTTTGCGAAAAATAAAACTGAATTATTACATGAATCAGAACAAATCAATTCTTTGTGGAAAAAAACAGATAAAATCGCCATTTCGAAAGGATTTTCAACAAAAATATATTTTAATGATAATCCATTACATGTTGCGACAGATATTAGAAATCCAGACAATATTGAAAATGGACAAAGTATTATTTGTCAATACAATGATAGAGTAATAAAAATACATTTGGATTTATGTTCGCATAATTTTATTACTGAATATATGACACTGAAAAAATTACATTCGATTGATCCAATTCATTTTCCAAAAGTGTATGATATTTACATATGTGAAAATATAAAAGCATTATATCCTGCATCATCAATGTTTAATAATTGTGAATATACATTTGCATATTCCCTAGAACTTATGACACCATGTCATCATTTTGAACAAAATATTGCAGAAGATCCAAACGAACTTAAAAAACTCGCCAGAGACATGTTGGAAGCATTAAAAGTTGTTCATTCGCAAGGAATTGTTCATTTTGATATAAAACCATATAATATATGCAAAAGAAATGACGATTATGTGTTAATTGATTTTGGAGTTTGTAAACAAATTAATTGTGGATGGGACGGATATTTCTATGGAACATTTAAGCCACTCTTGACACTTGATGATGACAATATAGTACATTGCGATTATGAAATATTGGGTTATACATTAGGCATGTTTACAGAAGGTTATGAATTTTTAAAAGGCAAAACTGTTGTTCATAATTGGATTCCTAAAGATCCATATGTAAAACAGTATATGGATGAAATAAAGAAAGGTAATTTTGATCCAGATGAACTCACCAAAATTTTTTTATAAAAATTGATAAAATAATATTAAAATACATATATCAATATATAATGTTTAAATGGGGACTTCGCAGTCCATTGTAATAAATGAAGATAAACATGAGATACGATGGAATAATAGAAAATATAAAATTATTGCAAAATATAAATATGATAATTTTGATTTTTATGACATCAAAATATATGGAAAAAATACACTGTCAAATTATGGTATTAAAGTTGGGTCATCCATTGTCAAAAATGAATATGATATTATGAAACAAATTACAACAAGATTATATGAAACACAAGATTTTTTAGAATATAACAACAAATATTACCATATGTTTTATTTTAGTTATGAATGTCACCCAAACAAATATAGATTTAATAAGTATTATATTGACGATATCCTTAATTTTTTAATGAAATTTCATAAAATAAATCGTACAGATCCATATGAGATTTATACCAATTGCATAAATCCAGATAATTTTTATGATTTCCCAAAATTGATTCAGTTGAATGCTAAAAAACACAATAATATTGCACAATCTTCTCAAAATGATATAGAAATGCTACTGTTAATGTTATTATGTGACCATTCTACAAGTTTAGAAGACATAAATGATTTTAAACAGAATCTGTGTGATTCCAAATTATATAAAGCATGTGATGAAAATAAAATAAAAGCGTTAATTCAACATATTATTAAACAATTTCCATTGGACATAATGATTCGCCTTAATAAAAATTACCATGGGTTTTTTACACTGGATGGAAGTTACATATATGACTTTTTTATAATTGAAAATAACTTTATAAATAATTTAATACAGTTTAACAAAACAGATACACATATTCATATTGAAAATGATATGTATGATATAAATATTTTTAGAAAAGATAAAAACAGTGTATATCTGGATGAAAGAATGCAAAAATGTCTAAATTCTATGAATATTTATTATTTATATGATATAAATGGAAATATGATGTTAAAAAAAACTAAAGATTATTCAATTATACAACCTAAAAATATAAAAGTATATATGATTATGAAATTTATTGAATGTTGTCATGCCCATCGAATATTGGTAAATATAAGACAAATGTCTGATTTTAAATTATCAAAAAGTATTAAATATACACAAGAGTTCTATCCACAACTAGTATATTGTGATTATACTAAATTTAGTATAGCGAAAGATGCAAAAGAATTGACTTTGGAAAAAATCGATATAGAAAGATTATGGAACAATACAGATAAATTCATTTTAAAAGGTAAAAAGAAGATAATTGATGCAAGCAATTCAGTATTGTATGAAGAAAATAACATAATATATAAATTGTACAAAGATTACCATTTTGCTTGTAGCATAATAAGTGAATATAATACATTGAAAAAATTAAATAAAATTGACCCAATCCATTTTGTAAAAGTACAGTCATTGATGGTTTATGAAAATAAATATGATAGATTATTCGACAAGACATTTAATGGAAGTGAATTTTTATATGTATATTCGATGGAAAAACTAGAAGAAATGAATAATTTCATTGATGATTTAAAAGAAGAACATCAGTTTAAAAAATTAGCATGTGATATTTTGACTGCATTAAAAGTGATGCATTCGAATGATATTTCACATCAAGACATTAAACCAGATAATATTTGCAGAAGAAATAAAGACTATGTATTAATTGATTTTGGCAGTAGCGAAAAAATTAGTATTAATAAATATGTTTTGGGTTATGGTACATTGAATATTCCTATTACATTGCATATGGAAAATATATCATATTGTGATTATGAGGCATTCGGATATACATTAGGATTTTTTACTGAATCATTTGCAATGATTAAAAAAGATGAGTTTCATGTTATTGATGATTGGATTCCGAAAGATCCATATGTAAAACAGTATATGGATGAAATAAAGAAAGGTAATTTTGATCCAGATGAACTAATCAAAATTTTTATGTAATCATTGCTTCTTTAACATATTCATATGTAAGCATTGAACTAGCAGATGATGGAAATACTCTTAATAATACTGGAATGACACCTCTCCACAACACAAATATGCCATTTTTATTTATGTTTGAAATGACAAAGTCAATTGATCTTCCAGATTGATAAGTGGTTTTAACCATGTCAACAGGCATCAAAATCATCCATGCAAATGTACCTGCAAGACCACCTGCAAAGAAATTACATCCTTTACTACTAACTAAAAAATCATACCCATATATATTTTTATCTAATCTCTTTTGCATTGTTTCAAAAGAATCTTTAATCACGCCATATGAACCAAGATATAATGTTCCAAACATCATGTCTTTGAATAAATTTGTTTTGAATCCTTTAAAAAACCCCCTAGCTCCCTCTGTTTTCCATATGTCTTTAATGCATTCAATCATATTCTTGTACCTGTCTTTCTTGCTGTCTTGCATTCGTACTTTTACAACATTTACAGGACATCCAAAAGGTGACAATGCCATAGCTGCAACACATCCAGAGATCCAAGAATTTGTCTTTCCATTCATCTCTTCATAAATTTTGAATTGAATAGATCTTTTTAATACTAAAGTAGTCAATGGTGATGAAACACCTCTGTAAAGACCTAATACACCATCTGTCTTAATAGTTTGTGAAATGCAATTTAATATCCCTTTATACATGCCTGTTTGCAATCTTGTTTTGACAGTGTCCATCGGATAACTAATTATGATAGACACACCAGTTGCCATTGCCCCTGGAATTAAAGATGCCAACAACATTATTAATTGATATCCATTTTAATATTTGTCATAGGATAAATAAATCAATTTTTGAATGGATAAATATAATAGACAAAATGTAAAATCAATTGTAGCGTGTCAGTTTTTATTATAAAATTGCTTATTCGCGATTTCATTGGAAGAACTATAATGAAAAATTGAAAAATATCCCTAGCGGGAATTTTATAATTTGGCGAATAGTAGATGATAAATAAAAAAATTGTAAAATCGCTATGCGCGATTTTATCATTTTTCTATATATGACATAGGCCTATGGCCTATGTCATATATAGAAAAATTGAAATTACAATTGAAAACTATTTAACGACAAGAATACATTATACTAATTATAAATGGCGAAAGAAAGCAAGAAAGATTCCAAAAAAGACACCAAAACGGCTTCTCCTAAGAAAGCAAAGGGGTCGCCAAAAACAACAGCAAAGAAGAACAAATTCGCCGGTGTTAAAAAAGGTGATAAACCTAATATGATGACAGCTTTTGCTGGGTTAGATTTTAATGTATCACAAACTAAGAAATGGTTAAAAGCACATTATGAATCAAAAAATATGCCATTTCAAAGTGTTCATTATGTATTAGCAGCAACGAACGAAGTTGTATGTCGTTATGTTTTGTCGGGTTTAATTGCAATGGCAAAACAAACAAAAGGAGGTTTGCATGATATTGATTTTGACAAATTTAGAATGTATTGTGCAATCACACCAGAGATCAACAATTCATTTTCAGGATTTTTACATAAATATGATGATGCTGTGAACTACACAACACAATTAGTTGTAAGTAAAAATGATTTGTCGAGTTATGTCGAGAAAGTATTTCACAATAACACAGATGTGAATCTGAATCACGATACTTTAAATTATCTTGCTTTCATTTTGTCGCAAATGTCAGTTGCAATTGCAGATAATGCTCAAATTATTGCATCTTCTTTATCAAAGAAATCTGTAACAATGAATATCACTGTTGCAGCAATTAGAATTGTATTGAAAGACAAGTTGAGAGACACTGTTATGAAAAAAGTAGATAATGTTGTAAAAACTGTTTCACAAAAGAAGGGTAAAGATGATGATGACGATGATGATGAAAAAGATAAAGAACAAAAAGATAATAAAGATGATGGTGACGATGATGATGATGATTCAGATGACGAAGATACAAAGAAAAAAGCTAAATCAAAGAGTAAAAAAGAAGAATCTGATGACGAATCAGATGGAGAAGACTCTGATGATGATAAGAAGAAAAAAGCTACTAAAAAAACAAAATCACCTAAAAAACCATCTAAATCCAAAAACTAGTTTATTTATATCAATTTAAAAAATTTGATTTTTAAATTGTTAACATTTAAAGTCATAATATTGTATAAAATACAATCATGTATGCCAATTTAACTGAGGATTCGACTGCAATATGTCAGCCAGCAAATTTAAAGATAGAACTAATGGAACATCAAAAAAGGTCTATATATGCAATGAATGAGTTAGAAAAAACAAAAAAAGTAAAGGCAAATATTATTTATTTTTTTGATGAAAAACATGATTTGGATATAACAACAAATATGGGTGTATTAGGCGACAAAGTAGGTTCTGGAAAAACATATGTAGTATTAGGTTTAATTACAGTTTCAAAAGAACCTGCTAGGAGTGAAGATTACCTATCATCAAATAGTTATGCATTGATAAAATTAGATCCAGCAGAAACCAACTATTGTAAATGTAATTTGATTATAGTTCCACCGCCTTTAATTACTCAATGGAAAAACTCATTAAAAAACACATCTTTGACTTATGCAAGTATTGGAAAAAAAGCAGAACTAGTAAATAAAATATATTATGATACAGATGTGATTTTATTGTCATCAGCATTAATAAATGATTTCATGAATATGGATATTAATTCAAAAAAGAAATGGGCTAGGGTAATTATTGATGAGGCAGACAGTATTAAATTAAATTTAAAATACATATCAACAAATTTTTTGTGGCTTATGACTGGAACCCCATCTGGCATAAGTTATAGTACATCAAAAATGATAAAAAATGTGTTTAAGAAATATATTACATGGTTACCCGATTTTGTGACAATTAAAAACAACAATGATTACATCAATGATTCACTCAAATTGCCTAAAATTCAACGTGAATTTATTAATTGTTACACATCACTTGATGTAAAACTTGTGACAGAATTTGTTCCAAAACATATAATGAGTATGATTAATGCAGGAAATACAGACGAAGCAATTAGGGCTCTTAATATGAACACATATACAGAAGAGAATATTATTAATGCCTTGACAAAAAATATAACAGGGGCTATTGAAAATAAGACAGAAGAATTAGTTACCATAAAGGAACAACTAAAAAAACACAACCAAAAATATCATAATATCGAAGATCATGACACAAAAGATATGATGATCAGAATTGCATTTTTAGAAAAACTTATTGGAAAACTAAAAGTACGACTAAATGGCATCAAAGAAAAGATCAAAGAGATGAAAGATGAGTTATGTGCGATTTGTATGAATGAATTAGATAAACCATCTGTTGTAAATTGCTGTGCGAATGGCTTTTGTTTTGCATGCATTGTAAATTATGTGAATAAAAATGGCAAATGTCCATTGTGTAATAAGAAAATCACAAAAAAAAATATTCATGTGACGGCCAATATTGATAAAAAAACAACTGAAATTGAAAAAAGACCTAAAATGGTAGAACTATTAGATTTGGTTGATAAATACAAAACTGGAAAACTCCTTATTTTTGCATCATATGACAAGACATTTGAAAAGATTGCAGAAGAGTTTACATCTAAAAAAATAAAATATAGACAATTAAAAGGGTCACAAGAAAACATAAATAAAATAGTTGATAATTTCAAAAATGGAGACTTAAATATATTACTGTTAAATTCAATAAATTTCGGTGCCGGAATGAATTTAGAATGTGCGTCAGATATCATTTTATATCATAGATTAACAAAAGAAATGGAAGAACAGGTTATTGGCAGAGGACAGCGAATTGGAAGAACAACACAATTAAGAGTACATTATTTAATATATGAAGGCGAAGAACAATTGGATAAAGCATGTTTCAAATATGAAGATCTAGAAGACGAATTGGAAGAAGATTTATGATAATTGAAATTGAACTACAATATAAAAATTGAAAAAATGCTATTCGCATTTTTATCATTTTTTATTTTTACTTATCTGTCTTACGACAGATAAGTAAAAATAAAAAATTGTAAAATATCCCTAGCGGGAATTTTATCATTTTTTTATTTATAATTTGGTCTTTAGACCAAATTATAAATAAAAAAATTGAAAATTCTACTACATTCCATAAGTACTATATTAAAATATATGACTTATGACATCAAAAACTATAGAGGACTACTTAGGAACCAATAATAATGGGAAAGACAAAAGTGAATTTATAAAGAAAGTATCTGATTTATGCAAACAGGAAAAATTATTATTATTAGAATATACCTATTTACAAAATTATGCAAGAAGTAATATATCTAGTATTGTTAACACAAGTTGGATTACAGAAATTGCAAATAATACAGATGATAAAGAATTCAAAAAAATAATAGTTAAAACATATCCACAAGTTTTTAAGATAATTGATACTAAATTAATAGTTGATATTGAAGGTATTGAGAACAAACTTTTAAAGAAATTAGAATTCACTGATGATCAAAAAAATGCATTACATAACATTATGGATTTTCTTATTGACAAAACAAAGAATGTGTATGGGTTATATGGTTTTGCCGGAACAGGAAAAACAACGACAATAGTAGAATTATCACATTTTTTACTAAAGAATAATTTAATATCATCAGTAATATTTTCTGCACCGACAAATAAGGCTGTAAATGTGATAAAGAGTAAATATAGGATATATCTAAAAGATTTGTATGAAGACATGTCAGGTGAAGCTTTGGATGATGGATATAATTTTGATGATATTGTTGACAAACTATTGACATATAATATTAAAATTGACTTTGTGACAATTCATAAATTGTTAAAATTTAAATCTGATTTTTCAGTTGATGGTGATAGAGTTTTTATTAGAAATGGAGATTCGATTATAACAAAATATGAATTTATAATTATTGATGAATGTTCGATGATTCCAATGAATTTGATAAACACAATTTTTGAAGAAATTAAGAAGGGAGAACAGAAATCAGGTGATAATTATAAACAAATGCCAAAAGTATTGTTATGTGGTGATCCAGCCCAATTACCACCTGTCAATGAAGCATTCAGTTGTATTTTTGTTAAACCAGAACAAATAACTTTAGATCTATATTCAAAACAAATTGTGAAAAATGAGACAGTCAAGAAATATGACAATGAAGATTTAAAAATAAAATATGATAAGTTTGTGAATAATATTAAAACTCTGCAAAGTTCTTTGTTGAAGGAAGTTGTCAGAAGTAAAATTGATTCAGTGACAAATGCATGTTTAGAAGTAAGAAAATGGGTAATCAGTAATAGTCAGCCAAATTTAGCAGTTTATAAAACAAAGAAAGGAGTTAATTTTTATGAATTTAAAGATGATCAAAAGAAAGTTAGTCATGAATGGTTTAATAAAGCTTTAAAAAAATTCGAAAATAGGAATGAGATGAATATTATTATAACATGGACTAATAGACAGACAGATGAGTATAACAGTGTCATAAGAAAAATATTATTTGATAACAAGACATTAAAAAGATTTGAAAAAGGTGATATATTAATGCTAAATGACTTTTATAATATCGATACAGATGACAAATTATATACATCAGAACAAGTTATTGTATTAAACACAAAAATAGTTCATAAAAATTGTGGTGAATTTACAGTTAACTATGCAGAAAATACACGAAAATTAAAAGAATTCAAGAATATCGATAAGCATGTGAAGGATTGTGTAGATAAAATAAATAAGAATACAAAAAGATTATTTAAGGCATGGCAGTTGACTGTAGTCAAATCAAAAGATGATGATCCAGCAATAATTTTTGTTATTGATGAAAGTGACAATACTCAACTTGAAAAAGAAAAAGAATATGCGATGAATCAAATTAAAAGTGTTAGAAAGACATTATTATCAACATTAAGAAATAGGTTTCAGGTTGATAATCATGTTACAAAAGTCTTGTGGAAAGAATATTACAGAATTTTTATTGAACAATTTGCAAATGTAAATTATGGTTATTCAATTTCCTGTCATAAAGCACAGGGGTCTAATTTTTATAATGTGTTTGTTGATGCACATGATATACTATTAAATGGGAATGAAGATGAAATGAAAAGATGTTTGTATACAGCAATGACAAGAACAGTAAATGAGTTATCTGTTTTAATTTAACATATTTGCAAACATCACAATTGTAATTAAAACAATAACAACAATGAGAACATCATTTATTTCTGGAAGACCATTATGACTTAAGTTGTTCATTGTTTCAATTATGGGAGTTCCATCATTGCCATAAATGTTATGTATATAATCTAAATCAGAACATCTTGAATCTTCATCTATATATTGCATGTATTCATTTAAATATGAGTTATACAAATCTTTCTTTATAGCGCCTTCATTAAATCTGCATAGTCTAATTTCGCCATAAACTTGATTATTTGTCTGCATATATATGTTCATACTAGATTTCTTTTTTTATTGATTTATGAAATTCAGCAAAAAATTTGTGCATTTTTTTCATTTTAAGATTATTTAATTCAGCAAAAATATTTCTGATGGATATTTTTCCATTAAACGTGTCATGTTTATTCATGTATACCGTGTGTTTATTATTTATATTGTAGTACACAATCAATTTCAATACAAATGTCAATGTAGACTTAAAATAATTTATACCCAGCAGATTTTTCAAAATAATATTTTTAAGATTCACATGTTCAATACAATCGTTATAAATACTTATTATCGATTTATTTCCATTATCAATCTTTATCAAATAATTATTCATAGGATCAGTCGTTTTTTTGGCATCGGATGATAAAGTTAATATGTTGTATTTTTCAAGAAAAACAAAATGAGTCAATTCAATAATCAACTTTAGTGTTTTTTTTATTTTTTTATCATTGGCAACTTTTTTAAATATGTCATTAAGAAAGTCCTTTAAAAATAAAACATCATATGTTGCATATTTTAAATTAAAACTACTCATTTTTGCTAAGACCCAATTTATGTCTTGTACAGGACCCATGCTGTCATTAATTTGATTTAATTCATCATATTTACTTTTATTAATTGTATTAAAATATAACATTGCATCATATATTGAACACTTTTTGTCTTCATTATAATATAATTTTACGGATTCACATAAAAATCTCGTGTCAATGACATTTTTAATAAATTTTAACATGTCGGATATATTACTTCGCAATAGTTCTTCATAAATGTAAGGAATGTCGAGTGAATCAGACCCATGGACAATTTTTTTAATTGGTGCAGTGAATACACATTTAACAAGAATATCGAGTTGCTGTGTAGAGAAGAAATTTGGATCAATAACAAATATTATTTTTTTGTTTCTCTTTGGATAAAATGATAATTGACACAAGGCAATTTTTCTTTGGTTAAATTCAAAATCAACTCCTACATAATAATTGTTTAAATGTATTGCATCAACAAAGTAAAAAATAATATAACATATGAATAATTTAATTTTGTCAGGCGAATCTGTTTTTAACACATAATAATTAACATTATTTTCTGTCAATTTTATTGTTCTAATACTCCTAACCATATGATAAACATGTTCTCTAATAATCATTAATGACAATTTACTATTTTTGTTTTTTTTGATATCATATCCCTCTATAAGATTGCCATTATAGTCATTTATAAAATCACACAATGCTTCATATAAATCATTCATATTCGCTTCTTTATTATTATTAATACTATCAGACACACTTTTTAATGTCATATATTATATAATGCGATTAGAAAGAATATTTCAATTTCTGATATTAATTTATGAGTAGACTAAAAAGATATACAGACAGCATTGACAATTTTATTCGCAATAAGAGCTGTATTTCTGGTGATAATTTGGATAATCATAATTTGATCACTAAAGAAATCGATAAATGTGATCATATGTGTGCAACTTTGTTACTTACAGTATTGAATACAGCTTGTAAAAAAACAAAGAAGACTATACATGGTTATCATATGGCATGTGGTATTGACATGATACATATGATAACCAGACTGCTTGATGATAAGATAGAATATGAAAATGAATATGGTCGGGAAAAGATAAGAAATACAGTTGCAGAATTATCAACATGTGTATATCAATCTTTGTCAAGCAATATTGACACAGTCAGTTTTAACATGAAAGATGTTGCATTTAAAATACAAACATTTTGCAATAATTATCTTAATAAAAAGATATATAAAATTGTAAAATATGATGGTTATGTGTCAAGTAAAAAAATGCAGAAGAGTGATATATTAAATATTAAATTTAAAAAAGAAGATGAAATAAAAGAAAAATTACAAAAGATGTATGTAGTTGATAAAAGCATAATGTTGGAAAAAATAGAGTCAACATATGGAGCCATGTGTCAATGTTCATTAGTTTTAGGATGGGTGTTAGGAGGTGGTGATGAAAAACATTTAGAAAGTCTTGAACAATTAGGAATATATCTTGGAATAATGTTTAAATTATGTAAGGATTTTGAAAATATTGAAAACGACATATTGGAATGTGGAAAAATAACAAATAATTTTGTTGTTAATAGTGGGATACATGAGAGTTTTGGATTATTTATGGATGCAAAAACAAAATTTATGGAAGGATGTTTGGTATTGGACATATATTCACACACTGCAAAAGAAATAGTTGATGCAATAGAGAGTAAATTTGACTCATGTATAGAAAATGCAAGTTTAGACATGAAAACAACATATTCGAGCTTTTCAAAACATTAAATAAAATATAATATTATATAATGGGCTATTTAACCGATGTATTGTTTGCATGTCCGATTGGCATATTTTATTATTTGTTTGTATTAAAAATGTGTGAAATATTAACATGTGATGAAAACTACAATAATAAAATAAAAAAGATATTAATAATATCATTCATTGCTGGAATTTGTGGATTTGTACTGTCGAATTATTTGTTTGGTGTTGGAAAAAAAATGGAAAACAGAGCAGTGAGATATGGTGTAATATTTGGATCTGCTATTTTGACAATTAATACTGTTTTATTTAATTGGGAATTGTTAGATAATGATACAAAATTATTTATTATAGGTTTTATACTTTTGTCTATTATTGTGTTTGCATATAAAGTAAATAAGTATGGACTATATGAGAGCAAGGAAGTAGAAGATGAATAAAATTTTATTATGATTTTTACTTATGTTAACATAAATAAAAATTGAAAAATCCCTAAGTTGCGATTTTATCATTTTGCCCCTGATTAGAAAAGAACATTATAAAAAATTGTAAAATCGCTAAGTCGCGATTTTATCATTTTTTTATTTATAATTTGGTCTAACAACCAAATCATAAATAAAAAAATTGTAAAATATCCCTAAGTCGCGATTTTATCATTTTTTATAATTCAATATGTGGCGAAAGCCACATATTGAATTATAAAAAATTGAAAATACAAATGAATGTACATTTATATTGAGTTTTATCATACCAATCACTTAAGCGCTAAAAGAATTATAATTAATTATAGTATAGAAAACAACAATGGGAATAGAAAAATTTTTTAACAGTATTGCAAAAAATAAAACAATAAGAGTTGGAGATGGGATAAAATTAGGATTAGAAAATAAGATTGATTATGAAAATGTTTATATAGATTTCAATTCGATTATATATAATATTGCCACAAATATTGAGGTTGATTTGAATTATTTGTTGTATGAAATTATTGTATCAGATGGTAAAACAGTTGACAAAACAGCATTGGAAATAGCAGAAAAATGGAATTATGATATTAAAAAAGCATCAGTAGAGTCATACAAACAATATTTTAGTGGTGATTTTATTGACATGAAAGTATTAGATATGACTGTGACATATATTTCAAATTTATGCGAAAATATATTGAATCCTGTGTTTATTAAAAGCATTTATATTGCAGTTGATGGAATTCCAACAATGTCAAAAATATTAGAACAAAAGAGAAGAAGATATGCAGGATATATTGTGTCAAGTTTGAAGAAAAAGATATATGAAGAAAATGTGAAGAAGAATAATTTTGATGCATATAGATTAATATATGAACAAAATAAAATGTCATATGACAGAGGTAAAATTGTACAATGGTCACAAGTCATGACTGATATCAATAAATTATTAACAGATCCACAATTTTACAATTTGTTAAAAGAAAAATGCATAAATTTAAGAGAAGTAAATATGTCAACTGGGGATGTTGTCGGGGAAGGTGAAAAGAAAATCATGCAACATATAAATGAAAATCCCAAATCAGAATCATATTTGATATTTAGTCCCGATGCAGATATGATAATTTTGGCATTGGTTGTAAATAATACATTATTTGAAAAAGGATATAAATCCACATTTGGAATTTTAAGATATAATCAACAGTCTGAAGCATTTGATCACATTGTGTGTGATGTTTTGATTGATAATATATACAATTATGTGATTGATAAATTAGATGACAAAACTTTTGAAAAGACAAAGGTTATAAATGATTTAAGTTTGTTATTTACATTTTTTGGAAATGATTTTTTGCCAAAATTGGAGTCAATTGATGTTAGAAGTGACTTTGACACAATTATAAATGAATATTGTAAAATGTTAAATTTATGTCATAACAGAAAAAGAAAACAGTGTAATATAGTGCATTATTCAAAAGATGATTATAAACTATCATATAAGAATTTTATGGACTTTTTGGGGATTTTAAGTACAAATGAACAAAACTTGTTGAATAATGCCTATATGGCAAACACATATAAAAATTATGGTTTCTTAAACACAGTTTTTGGAACAGGTATTTTATATACAAATATATATAATTATCATAAGAAGGCAAATAGCATTTTTGAAATGATAAAGAAAGATGCCCTTTTACCCTATATTGTAAAGGAATTTCAAGATGACACTCAGTTTATGAGGCAATTTGCCATTATTGAGGGACGCAAAGACATTGAACAAGTTGATGCAGATATTAAAGATAGTTTTAGAGACACAATTGAAAAATTATTAAAATTAAAAAATATTTATGGACAATTGCAATTAAGAACATATGAAACATCAATAAATAGTCCATATCACATTACAAATATTGAGAAATCAATGGTTCATCCACAAATGAAAGTATCAGAGTATGACAGAGAAGCATATAAATTAGAAAAGAAGTTAGACCAATATATAAATGTATTAAATGCAGGGGATTATGACCTAGGAGCAGTGACATTAAGATTTAAAGATGGATATAAAATGAAAGTAGACAGAGGAATTGATAATATGATTGTATATTACAAAGATTTTTTCAAAATTGATGTGTCAACAGAAAATGGATTAAAACAACTTGATGAAATATGTAAAGATTATTTGGAAGGATTATTTTGGATATTTGATTTTTACTACAATAAAAATAATTCAAAAGACAATTATGAACATGCATCAATATGGATGTATAAACATCATAAAGCCCCATTGATAGCAGATGTATATAATTATTTAAAAAAGACATATGATGGAATTCAGGGAGAATATAATGAGAAATTAAAAATCTTTAATGGAAAGATCAATAAGATATTCAAAAAGGTCGCATCATTTGAAGAAGGAATGTATGTTCCAAGAGACAAATTTTTGAACAAACTAGAACATTATATGTATGTGACACCAGTAGTCAAACAATATAATATTCCACAAGAGTATGAAAGTATTCAAAAACAACATACAAACATATTTCCCAATCTTGATGACATTGTAAAGGGTATTACACTAGAACGCAAGGGACACGAATTAATTGACTGTAGGAGAGTCGCATATTTAAGCAAATGTCATTTATTGACAGTTGAGACAATCAGTTTTGAAGAATATATGGATATAATGTTTCCAATAAGAAAGACAGAATATAAATTAGCTGAAGCGCCATTTAATTATAAGTGGATGAATGGTGGTGGAATTAAAAGATTTATTAAATATTACAAAAAAAAGTATTTGCAGACTGGAAAATACAAATATAAAGAAATCTACAAAAATGCAAAACATGTCATAATTTGATTCTGGTTTGATTTATCAAAACAGAATAACTTAATATGTTTTAAATTTCAAAAATGCAAAACATGTGATCTTTAAAACATTTAATATTTTTATTTAAGACAATAGTACTAATTGTGCAACTGTTGCCAATTCTGGGGACATAAGTGCAGATGCCAATAATGGTTTGCCTTGCATGGCAAATTTTCCAGCTAATCCAAAACGCAAAAGGGTAATGTATAATAAGAATCCTGCAACTAGACATAATAAAATCACCCATATGACATATCTAAAGGAAAATTCTTGCCCTTCTGCAACTTTTCCATCATGATTTCCATTGTTCTTTTTATCATCATTTGTTGTGTCATCTTCATCTGTTGTTTCTTTTTTATTTTCTGGAGGTGTATTTATAACGCGATAAATTTTTTCGTCATCCAGATTTAAATGAACGTTTCTGCAATACATATAATTTATATTTATAAATTTATTTGAAAAAACATTAGATCATGTTTTTACCAATTTATTATTTTAAATTTTATAGTGCACTATAAAGTTTAAAATAAAAATTTGAAATAACATAATATATGGCTGACGTTTATTGCGGGATCGGAAAAATCCCTAGAGGGCAGAGAAGAGGGTCTATGAAAGAGTGTGCTGAAAAAGGACAAATTAGATATTATGGTGTAAAAAAAATAGATGAAAGATTATTGGAAAGTATGAAAACATCAAAGAGAACACCATCTAGCAAATTAGGATTGGCAAAGTTATATGGTTCATTAAAAGGCAAAGAAAGAAAATTAACAAGAGAACTACAAATGAAAAAAACAGATAAGGAAAAAAAAGCAACAAAAAAGAAATTAGAAAAAATAAAGGATGAAGTGAGAAATGTACAAAAAGAATTGAAGAAAGTAGATGATATTGAAAAAAGAAAACAAAAACCGAAGAAGAAAAAAAACAGCAAAAAATAAGTTATTTATAAATCTTTTTATTTTATAAATAAATTAATCACAAATAGTGTAATCTGACGATGTTGATTCATTATTATTTTCTTTTTTTCTGCTTCCACCACCATGTTGTGATTTATGTTTTTTTGCTTCGTAATCATTCAAATATTTTTGCAATTTTTCAAACAATGCAACAAATTTTTTATCATTAATATTTGAAAACACTGTTCTAAAATCAATATATTTCCCGTCAGATACCTTAAATTTTAACTCCATTATGTCTAAAGATTCTATTTTTTTACCATCATGATTAAATTCTATAGGTATTCCTTTTTTCAATATTTCAAGTATATTGTCATTATTCTTTCCACCGGTGCTGTCTTTTATATGTTTAATAATGGTACACAATGTGTTTTTAATTGCAGACTTATTATTGTTCTTTAGATGTCCTTCTTCATGTCCTTTACAAAGTGTCTTATATGCAACTCCTAACATGGCAGAAACAGGAATTTTTGCAATACTAGCCATATATATATATTATTACATTACAATATTTTCTTCAATCTCAATTTGTGCTGTATTTTTGGATATATCAGAATATACATTTCTTGATTTATGTTTTAACTCAGCACATATTACAATTGGATAGACACGTGATTTATATACATTGAAATAAACAATAAATTTACCCTGTGTTATATAATTATATATCAGTTGTCTTACTTGTTCTTCCTCAATTTTGATTCCTATAATTTTGTCTTTTCCACCCCCTTTTGATTTAGGAAGATGTATAGTAAATTCTGATAAATCATTTGAAGATACATTATCGGATACTATTATGTTATCTGAATGTATTTTTTTTAAATTTTCATTGTTGGCTAATTTTTGCAATATGTCTTTAAAATAATCTGCACGAAATCTAATATGTTTTGACCCACAATCAATATTATAATCAATCCAATCAGTCATAACTACTAATTTTTTAATAATATCATTATTGTATTTATAGCAAATAACTGAAGTATCTTTTTTATTTTTTGGCTGTACAATGACAACCCTGTTTTCATCAAATTCTTCCTTTTTTATTGCCAAAGGTAATTGATATTTGATATCCATTGTATAAAATATTCATAAAATAGTATTGTATTGGATTATAAATTCAAATTTTATTTTGGAGCATTTTGTAGTATTGTTCAATATCTCCATTTTTGTACATTTTATACAATTTTGAAAGAGACATAAACCATAAAACGATTGTCACCAGAATGATAAATGATGAAAAGTCTTCATTGTTCATCTTGAAATCATATATTGGTGTAATTAATCGATAAGTAAAACACTCATTTACATCATCTGTTCCATATATTCTTTTTCTAAGCGAGTGTTCAATTATTGTCAAAGCACATGTATTGTTATTTGTTAACCAATGTAATATCATAAATGGAATCATTACAGAGTGAAGCATTAGCAATTGAATTGAATTTGTGAAAGGTGTTACAACCACAAACAATATATATAAGCTATGAAGCAACATTATTAAATAAAGCAAAAGCTTGTGCATTTATAATTAAATAATAAGAAAATATATTTAATTTACTCTTTTTGATATATAGAATAATATTATGAATGTTGTTGAAGCATATATTAAGTTTAGAGGTCAATTAGTCGTATTGGTTTCTGGATTGTCTGGAAGTGGAAAAACAGAAATAGCAAGAAATATTGAACGAGATTTTAAGTTAAAATTTATAAACTTAAATGATTATTATAAAAAAGATTATGGGAAAATTGTGGAGATAAATGATCAAAAAATAATAGATTGGGATTCTGCTGATGCAATTGATTGGGTTAAATTTAATGATGATATAAGTCAATACAAAAAAGATGGATTGGTCGCATGTGGCTTTATATTTCCAACAGAATTTTTAAAATTTGATACTGATATTCATTTCCATGTTAAGATAGGAAAGACAAATTTATTAGAAAAAAGACATCAGTATTTAGAAAAAAAGAAAGATGAAGAAAAAGTACTTTATGAATTAAAAGAGAATGATATTGAGTTGTTAATATTAAATAAAATCACATTGCCGCATTACTATCACTATTTAGAAAGATCTAAGATAATGAAATTTTTGAATGCAAATGAGAACAGCATAGAAAAGTTATATGATGATGTATTTGATTACATAATACAATTTGTACAATCATATCATGAGGAACGACACAAAAAAATGAGAAATGGTCAGTCTAGAGTTAGACATAGAAAGAAACCTGTTTATGAAAAATATACAAGTTCTAGTAGTACAGAATCCAGCAGTGAAACAACAAGTTCAAGTTCAAGTTCGAGTGAATGATTATGCATATTTAGTTAATAAATTGTCTAGTGTACTTATATTAGTCATTAAATTTTTTAATTCTTCATCCAGTTCTGTGCCTATTTGTTTGTTTTCTTTTAGTTTCCCAATATATTTTATCAATAATTCCGTATATTTTTTGTTACTTTCATAATTGATATTATTTATTTTTATTGTCTCTACAAGTTTATTTGCTTTATCGATTATTTCTTTGAGAGTGGTGCCACCATACAGCATGAACATACTTGGATGTTTTAATTTTGTTATTACAATATTGTTTGCCAAGTTGCTTATTTTTATTGCTTCTTTTAATTTTGCGGGATTATTTTTTGCGGATTTTAAGAGAATATACATATTTCTAAAATAATCTGAAAACATAATATTTTTCTATAATATAGTATATGAATAATTATAGCAACGGGGAAATACAAGGGCTATTACATAAATTATCTAAATATCAAACCTTGTCATCAATGTCAACTAATAAAGATAAATTAAAAGTGTATAATTATAAAGTCAATCAATACACAAGTAAATTAGCAAAATTCGGAATACAGACTGGAGGAGAAGGATCACCAAAAAATATTAAGGAATTTGCAAGCGCATTTACAAGGCAAAAAGAAGTTACAAAAGAGTCTCTGGAAAAGTTGACGGCTGAACGCGACAAATATTTTAACCTTTTGAAAAATCGTACGGATAGAATAAAAACATTAAATACAGAAATAACATCTTTAGAAGGACAACTTCGAACCCGTCTAACAAAAGAACAACAGACACAGTTAGAAGATGAATTGGCAGAAAAGAAAAGAGAATTGGCTACTGCAGAATCACAGTTAGCTACTGCAAAATCAGATCTCTCTGCTGCACAAAACGCATTACAAGATGAAACAAGTGCCAAACAAGCTTTAGCGGAAAAGGTTGATAATGCAGAGAACAATTTGACAGTATTATACAGTAAATTAGATATTCCAGATGAGCGACGGGTGATGTCCGATAAAAAAATAGATGATAAATTTGATATTTTTTCAAGTTTGGCAGATGTTTTAGGTCAGAATATTGTTGATACTACAACAAAACCTTTTTCTGATAGAATTGATGTATATATTGATGACTCTGATTTGATTTCTGAATTTAACATTGAGAAAGACAGACTTTTGGAATTGGTTAAACAAGAAACAAATAATGATAATGTGAAAGCATATCTAAATGAATTAATAAGCGCATATAAGTTAGTTTTAGGAAAGATTAATAATGAATCAAGAAAAACTGAATTAAAAACTGCATTCATGACAGAATTAAATAATCCTGTAAACTTATTAAGTGACCGTCTTACAGATAAAACGGAATTACTTACATCAATTCAAAGTATGACGTCTGAACTAGCACCAGCCAACCAAGGAGGCGGTTCATTGACGGCATATAGATTATCAAACGAACTAAGAAATATGTTGTCTTAATTTTTATATAGTATTTTTATTCATATATATATTTATATGGATAACCTAAACAATGTTTCTTTTGAACGTTTAGTTCCTGGATTTAGTGCAGAAGATTTTGGCGCAGTAAATATGAATAATTTTGTTGATCAAGTACTACAAAAAACATTAAATGGTCTGCCACCAATAAATTTGCCTTCATCAGTTGAAGAATTACAACAGCAAACGCAATATGAAAAACCGGATGACATAGTGACAACAAATCCTGTGTCTATACAATCAACCATTCCCGAATCACAAGCTCAATTGCCTGCGCCAGAACCTATTCCCAATCCTGTTCAACCATCTGCACCAGTAGCACCAGCGGTACCAGTAGCACCAGCGGCACCAGCGGCACCAGTAGCACCAGCGGCACCAGCGGCACCAGCGGCACCGATTGCACCAGCGCAACAGATACAATCAGTACCATCATCTTCAATCCAACAGGTACAGCCGCAATCTGGAAATCAGCCAATGCAGGTAATACAGATGATGCAGCAGCCAAATCAGCAAACGATGCAACAACCAACAATACAATTAATACAGCCAATACAATTAATAATAAATCAAGCAGCGCCACAAAAAGTTGCATCGACAAAAGCACAGCCACAGCCACAACCGCCAACACCAGCACCAGCACCAGCACCAGCACCAGCACCAGCAACAGCACCAGCACAAGCACCAGCACCAGCACAAGCAAATACAGATGATAAAATAAGTGATGACGAAAAAGAAGAATTGAATGAAACAATAAAATTATATAAACAAGTTGTCACACAGTATGTGGAATTGTATAACAAAGT
>Ga0214923_10002961_pt1 | contig 21809 bp, 13 predicted proteins | sample LL1510_MetaG_FD_177993 | JGI IMG/M metagenome (GOLD analysis project Ga0214923, IMG submission 177993) | Freshwater microbial communities from Lake Lanier, Atlanta, Georgia, United States - LL-1510 | ecosystem: Environmental > Aquatic > Freshwater > Lake | place: USA: Georgia | collected...
ACTTGCTTTTTTTATTGTTGCTTAATTCCTCTTTAGCGTTATTCAATTGATTATCAATCGATTGTTCCAAAGCTTTTGTATTTTCTAAATTCATTGGAGACGACAATTCCTTGTTCAACTCTTTGGTATCATCCAGCTTTTTTTGAATCGAATCGAATCGACGATTCACCTCGTTTTGCTGCTCTAACAACTGCTCTTTGCTCAGGGATCTATCGTCCATTTTTTGGTTCAATTCCTCTTGCAACTTCGCCGTTTCCTTCAACTCTTTTTCAATATCATCAATGCGTTCATTCACTTGCAGTTTCTTAAGCATTTCAAAGGTACGATCCAACTGCTTACTCATATTTTCCGAAGTTTGGTCCAGTTTATCCATTTCCTTCTTCAATTCCATGTCTGCGCGCTCGTTGAAAAGCTTTTCAATATCATCCAATAACTTCTTCAATTCTTCGTCCATGACCTCATCCAGCAGCTTTTGTATCATTTCTTGTTTTTCCAACAACTCTTTGTTGATTTCTGACAGTTGATTCTTATCTTGAGTCGACTGTTCGATTTGATTTTTAATTTGCTCTAACGCACGACTCAAGCTTTTTTGCTCCTCTTTCAATTGCTGAATCTGCTGCTTGTTATTCCAATCTTTGGCTTTCGTATTATTTATATCGCGTTTGAGCTTTTCCACAGATTGTTCAAAGGTTCGCGTTTTTTCCATAACCTTTTCCAGATCTTTTGCCGTTTTTGCTTGGTCCGCATCACGATCCCGGTTTAACTCCTGTAAATCGGGTAAACTGTACTGTCCAAGGGTGCTGCGCGAAGTTTTTTTACCGTTGACGCCATCGTTATCGGTAACGGCAAAATAATACTCGATTTTATCTTCTAATTGAACCGATTCTCTACGAAAATCTACCGCTAAAGAAAAAGCGCTTTTCATACCACCAGTAAACGATACGGGCATATTGACGCGTTTCAGTTCCTTCCCTTTTCGGATAATTGTATAACAAAACCGAAGGGAAGTTAAACCATAATCATCCCCCACCTGACCGTTAAAGTACTTAACTCCTTCTTGGATACTGTCGTTCACCTCCATCAGCGAAATTTGCGGGTATTCATCTTTTATTACAGTAATATGGTGCTTGGTTGAATCCACCTTGGCATTGAATTTATTCACTAATCGAATCGAAAGATCCGTGGAGCTTCCTACCTTACTTGAGAATTGAAAATCGGCTTTATCAAAAACTGCGGCATCCTTTCCGGCCATAAGATGAATTCGTTGACAATTGTTTGCCGTACCCTTCCATACCAAGGTAGTGCCTTCCGGTACCGAAATATCTCCCGAATTACTGATAAACTCATTCTTTCGTTTCAAATAACTTGGGTAAACCACAGATAAACTCAACTTACCCAAAACACTTTTTCCCGTTACTTTATATGAAAAATGTGCGCTTTGATAACCGTTCGCTTCAAAATAAAAAGTTCCAGAACTCGTCACTTTGTGCATCGCGAATTCATGTTGATTTTTTAAAGAACGATGCATTAGAAACTTTCCCTCAGCTGTAACTAAATAGACTTTCTCAGGAATGCGTTGGCCAACCAAAGTCACCCTTACCGGAATATCAGAACCCTCTTCGACGGTAACCGATCCGCTTTTGAGTTGAAAATAAAAAGGTAAAAAATCACGATCGAAGCGCACTATTTTATAACTTCCTTGCGTCAGAATCGCTGGAACGAAGACCAACATAGCGCCTAAGGTGATAAGGGAAGGTAAAACGTATTTGAGGTATTTTCGGTTTACGCGAAAATCAATGGCTTCACGGAATTTGAACACGCTTAATTGTTGGGTTCTTTGGGCAATGGAAGCGGTAAGTAACTCCGTGGACTCAGGCTCAATGGACATCGACTCGGATAGCTGTAAGGTATTGGTGAGTCGATCCGCTATTTCCGGATAGAGCTGACCGATAAGCACACTGGCCTGAAAATCATTCAACCTGTTGACCAGCCGCCGAGATTGTAGCAACGCAAAAAGGGTAAACCGGGAAAGCGTGAATATGTTTAAACCAACGAACAGGCAAAGCAAACCAAGCCGTAGCTCTTTGGATAAATCCAGGAAATAGGCGAGGTTGGAAAAAATTAAAAAGGTGAATAACAACAACGCAATACAAAGAATAAAACCTCTCAGCGCTTGATTTAGATAGAATTTATCTAAAAAATGACGAATCTCATTTTTCAGGATCACAATAGAAGCTAAAGGACTTGACATACTCAGGTTAAAATTAAGGAATCAAGAACATATTCTCACGTAAAATATACTAACAAGCGTTAAAATCATAAAAGAATTATTTTATTTAAAGAATTTTATTTTTCTTATTAACGTTGTTCATTTGTTCAAAACAGCCAGCTGGCGGGTTGAATGATACTTTCATCAACGTGTTACGCACACTTTGTTAACAATATCTCTACTAAAAAATGCAACAATTACGCTGATTTCGGTAGGATATTCACAGGTATGAATAATTCTCACAACCGAACCACTCTGAAGGAATAACTTTTTGAAAAGATACCCAAAACTCCTGCGAAAATAATTTGGTAACATCTAATTAAAATTTGTTTAACATTATAAATAATTAAACCAAGGGGAAGTTATTAGGATTTATTAAAAGTGATTAACAAGGCTATCAACACGTTATCAAATGGATATCTTTGTAAAAAAAGATGAAACTCAGCATTGGATCGGATCATGCAGGCTTTGCGCTAAAGGCAAAATTAATCACCATCCTTGAAGCAGCGGGCCATCAAGTCAAAGATCATGGATGCTACAGTGAAGAAAGCATCGATTACCCTGACTATGCGCATCCGGTGGCGAACGAAGTGGAAGAGCAATTAGCGGACCTTGGGGTGTTGATTTGCGGTTCTGGGAACGGTATTAGCATGACGGCAAACAAGCACCAAGGCATTCGATGCGCCTTGTGTTGGACCCCGGAAATTGCGCGTTTAGCGCGACAACATAACGATGCGAACATTTTATCCTTACCGGCACGTTTCATCGCTGAGGAACTTGCGATCGAAATCTTACAAGCGTTTCTATCCGCTCAATTCGAAGGGGGAAGGCACGCTACGCGCGTAGGGAAGATTTCTTGTGGGTAGGGGTTGGACGTTACAACAAGTTGGCGATATAGGAGACGAAAACTGACGGCTATCACTGAACTTGATACGAAGCACAAAGTTTTATGCAACCACTGAACCGCCAATTTCTTGCAGGTGATCTTATAAATTCCTTGTCTTGTAGTATCTATTTATCACAGTGTCATTTCGTACTTATCAAGGTCCGGACCATAACCCGCCTTAAGGATTGCGGTGATAGTCATTCCCATTTTCTCATAAAATGAATAAGTGTGTTGACTTGTCCCAAGCCCTATACTATGATTTGGCCATTCCTTTTTAATAATTTCCTTACGATAATTATAAAGTGCTGTTCCGTAGCCTTGTTTATGAAAATTGGAATGAATCATTCCCCAAGCTAATCGCGCTTCATTTTTATCTTTTACAATATAAAATCCACTGCAACCAACAATGTTGGTCTCGGGTAGTTCAACCACAAAATAGTAGTCTTTTTCAGAGTTAGTATATGTCGGGTTTTGGTTTGTCGAGTCGGCATGGTCTTGATGGTCTAACCAATTAATAAAAAGACCAAGTTCGGTTTTGTCGAAAAACTTAGGACAATTGCTCTGGAATATCTCGATACACTTTTCTTTGTCCTTAGATGTATATTTTCGTAAAATCATTAATGTTGGGTTGAATGTTTTTGTTCAAGGAAATTTCGTCTGCGCTATTACTTATAGCGGTTTGCGTGTAGGCGCCAGGCGAGGGTACACGCGAAATTGTCACCCCTAAGTTAGAAACTTTATAGATGTAAAAAAACGAAAAGCGAAGCCACAACTTCGCTTTTTCCATAAAAATCCCCCGCGCTTGCGCTTACACGCTGTTAAGAATCGATTTTAGGGACCGTTTTTTCCTGATTTGCCTATATAAATTAATTGATGATTTATTTCATCCACTATGAGTATGTCAGTATATTGATATAGCCCATTATTAGATGAACTTTCCCTATCATTTGTAATATACGAACCTTTGTGCCAATTAAGTTTTATGGAATTAATTTTTGAGTAAATATAACTTTCGCTATGCCCGACATTAAAAATTAATTTATCTTCATTTAATTCAGATATTTTTGAAAAATCTATATTATTCTCAATATCAAACAACCAACTGAAATTTTCATTGTCTATCCTACTTATTGGTAATATTTTATTAAAATTAATTATTTCGCCAATTTTATACACCTCAACAATACATATAGAATTGCTAGTTAGACTATTTCCCTCAACGAAACTGTATTGAAATACTAGGTCTTTATTTGATATTTTATTAATGATTTGTCTTAATTTATTATCAGTAAAAGTCGATTCGAATAAATCATCGAATGCCTTAGGATAATTAATTAACTGAGTTTTATTTGGGGAATTTCTTATGCCTACAAAAAGAAAAACAATAAAGATTCCCAGTAAGGATAAAATCGAGCCTTTAAAGGAATCCTTAAAAGAAATTAATTTAGATTTTGATTTGAACATTAATATCCATATCAAAGATGTTACCACAAGGCCTAATACTGATATAAGAACAACACCCATTAAAGAATCCTTACCTTGTATCCAAATAAACCCCCAAAAGACAGCAATCAATATTACGCAAGTAAAAAGAGTAAAAAGCCATCTTGAAATAAAGTATAAACTTAAAATATTAATTTCTTTCCTTCTTAGAATAAATCGCAATCCAATAAATTGCAATATAAACGGCATAAATACCGCCAATGTCAGAAATGATAATAAGTAGACTGTTTCCATTTTTATTAAAATTGTTTCTTAACGGTTTGCGTGTAGGCGATGTCCCGAGAGGAACGATTCGGGATATTGCTTACACGCTGTTAGCATCAGTTATTATTCTCTTTTGTTTCGTCTGGTTCCACAAAATTTTAATTGCGAAGTTTTGTGAATTTTCTACCCAATCCGTTACTTTATTCAATAGTATAGATGGAATCGGTTCTTGTGATTCATTTGCCCAAAGGGGCAACATAGCTAATAACGCTTTTTCATTAACTCCCTTACCCATTTTAGCTAGTGCTGGCGTACGTTCAAATAGTGTTTTAAGCTCTGTTTTTTTAGCCGGCTGTAAAAGAAACTCGCGCTGCAAATCGTACATGCGCAAAGGTTCAGCATATCTGTTGTATGCGTATTTAATGAAGTGCTCTAATTTTTCTCCTTTATAGTCTTCTAATGCAAGCACTTGCTGGAGGAAATAATAACTCTTAGATAAGGCTTCCCCGTTGCCGCAAACTTCGAAATTTAATTGCCGCCATCCATCATTGCTAGTTAATTCAAACAACTCAGCACGGCGCTTATCCGCAGTGCCAGGGCGCTTCTCACTTTTGTGATTTATATAACTTTCAAACAAATGCTCCGTAGAGAAGTGCATGGCATAAGTAAGCAAATCTCCTGTATGAGCAACATCGCCATTGTTAGATTTCCATTCTAAGGACCAATCACAAATACGTTCTTTGCATAATTGTATTTCTGCAGGATATGACTTGATTAAATACTCGCGAAGGGATTCGTGGAAGAGCTGGTAGTCTTCAACACTTTCGGTCAATGGATTTTCATACAAGAACTCAAAGCAAGCACTGAGCATTCGATTGCGAAGAGTGGGGGTGTCTACTCCCATCCATGCTGCAACAAGTTCTGCAGAAACAAAGTCCTTAGCTGCGGCCAAATATATGAGGAAATTAATCGAACCTGAGTTCTCGTTTCCAAGTCTGAGCAATGCGGCTTGATACAAGTCATCCATGCCCTTCGGAAGTGTAGACACTTGGTTCAGTTTGTAGATGTCTTGTTCTAAGCCCCTGCAAAGCATTTTTAAATACAAAGGGTTCCCTTCACTCACCTGCAAGACCTCTTGAACATATTCACTCTGCATTTCATATTTGCTAACGTGCTCCATCAGAACCGCACGTATATCAGGCAGAGACAAACCTCCTAAATCGAAATAGGTTTTTCTTTCTCGATCGAGTTGCTCGTAAAAGGTAAATCGCAATTCTTGTTGAGGTCGTGCACCGAATATAACCTGTATTTTATCGGGAAGAGATTTGGGTAACAAACTCAAAAGAGGGTCACCTGATTTTATTTCATCTAACCCATCTACAAGTATCAGCAATCGTTCATATTCATTTAGTTGCTTGGCGACTTGCTCTATACGTGAATTAAACATGGCCTGCTTTTCTGAGTCAGACTTGCCAAAATCGAAACGTAAGTTGAAAAGATAATCCAAGCGCTGATTCACACTGTCAAAAAACTGTGCTGCTGTCTCTGTGGCGCCTCGACGTATGAAATACTCCACCAAATGAAGTTTCAAATCTGGCCACTGTCTGGACTCTTCTATTGACTCTCGAACTTCCTTGCTGCAGCGAGCAACCTGCGTAGCACGCGCCAACAATGCACTCTTTCCAACACCTGGAGGTCCCCATATGCAGAGGAAGCGATATTCTGCACTCGAAAGAAAGGATGAAATATCGCCTAGCTCTTTTTTACGACCTTTAAAAACATCAGTAAGCATTTCAACTTGCTGCCTGAATGGTTCCATGTCTACAGTGCCTATTTTTTTCCAATCTTCAATAGGAATGTATTTCAACAACTCTTGCTTGAGGCCGGCATCTTTAAAATGTTCTGCATTGGGATAATTTAAATAATTGGCATATTTATCTTTCAGATCATTGTAGAAAAAGAAATCTACATTGTCATTCTGTAACTTAAAACTTAGAATGGGGTAAGCATTAATGTATCTATGATTGGAGCAAAACCAGCTGTGACCAGGTGAAGGGGAGGGGATAGCATTAAACTCCTCTAAGCGAGAAGCTGTGGTCTGAAAACACTTGTTTTCTTCTGTGCAAATAACCAGCTGAGTTTCCCGAAGTGATGCCGCATCCGTTAACAACTGGAGCATTCTCGGCCAGATTTCTTCTAGATCTTTCTTACAAGCCGCATCGGACGGTGTAGCCCCGTGAGCATAACTGTTGCGGAATGCAATTAAATTGTTGTTACCATCAAAAGCTTTTTTAATACTACTTCTGTCGTTCAACAACTCTTTTTCTGCATCATTCAAAATGTGAGGAATATTTAGATCTTTCAGAATTGCAGAAATGTCACGGGCGAATTTCCACCAGATACCCAGGCTGGGTGTCTTCAAACCTGCAGCAAGCAAAACTTTTATTTTGGTGAAAGACTCCTCGCTCAGTGCAGCATTTTCATCTTCAATTCTATTTTGAAGTGCATGTAAAAAGGTCGCCATGCTCGCTGATGTATACAACTTGCAAAACACTTCAATAAGATCAATCAGACGGTGAACTTTTCGAAAGGGTTGGGCATTGTCCTCCAGAATAAAAGCCTGATACGCATCCCAAAGGGGAGTTGGTAAATTCGATTCTATTTCGGTTGGTAAAGTCTTCATTGTGTTCGCATTATTTCGATTAATTCTTGAGCTTCGTCTTCTTCCAATAAATCAGCTTGTTTCATTTCGGCAATGAGTTGTGGAATAGAGTGGATAAGCTCTTGATTAACTCGTTCTTGTAGTTGGCTCTTGTATTTTTCCAATGCACGGGGTTTCACGAAATCGGCTATGGCCGGGTGCTTGCACAACTCGAGCATCACAGATGCCGATGGTCCTGAAGCTTGCGGTTGCAAAAAGAGTTGTTTTGCCGAATCGGTTATCTTCCCTTCAGTATCGAGTTCAATTAACTTTTCTAGGGTTTCGGCCAATTCATCTTGATTCGATTGCAAATGCAGCAACAATTGATAGATGCCCTGAGGTTCTTGCAATATAGCTGAATTACTTAGCAGGTTACGAGCAGCTTCGGCGCTTATGCTAGCCTCATGAATGTCGTTGAGCAGAAATCCGGCATCTACCGGATATTTTTTTGCCATAACTTTTGCCAAAGAAGCAATGGCCACATCCTTTTCATCTTGAATCTGCATTTCATCGAGCAATCGACGGGCTTCTGAAAAATTCTCTTGATCTGCGTAGTGCTTCACCAATGCCTTTAAAACGCGCTCTCTCCAAAGTGGCGCCTTTTCATCTGTTGCCTTTTGTAACCAGAGGAGTACCTCGTCTTTTCTGGTTAGCGATGCGAAAAACACAGCTGCCGACGGTGCAATTTGTCTTTGCTCTTCGGGGTGTTCTTCTAACAGTTGCAATTGTTCGTTTACCCAATTTAAAAGGTTCTCTTTTTCTTCAGGATATTTTTCAATCATTGTGGAAGAAGCCACAATCACCGGACCGAGTATTACCTCTGTTTCTCGAATTATATCAAGCTTATTCACTGCAGCAAATAAACTCGAGAGGGCGTCGTTTTTTTCAAGTTCCAACGCGAGATTGCACCAAGTCTCCCAAGTGTATGCGTCGAGGTCGTTTTTAAAATCAGATTGCAGGCCTCGGGATCGCATCAAATCACAAACTAATGTAAGACTTGCTTTTCGTCTTTGAATGACTGTGTATTTCAAACAACTTAACAATGAAGAAACATAATCTGGAGCTTGTTTGCAAAAGATGATTGCTTCGCTCCAGCTATTGATCTGTTTACTAATGGAATAATAATCTTTGGATAGATAAGAACAGTGCATAAGTATTGAATTACACAACAGTTCATCATCTTTATGTAAACTTCTTAAAGAAGATAATTCTTTAAGGGATTCAAAATCCCTTATGTTTTCACAACCATCGAAACTAGCATAGTAAAGTTGATTACATTTAATTAAACTCTTAACTCTTACTAACTTATTCAAACCACCAGCAGTAAGGTATTTTAATGTTTTTATTTGGGATAAATCATCTATTACCTCCAAATTTCTACAATAGCTAATTTTTAAATTTTCTAACCCTTTTAAATCTTTAAGAACGGATAGATTATTAATGGCTGTAAAACTTAATTCTAAATGCTTTATTCTTTTTAAGTATTTCAGTCCATTGAAGTCCATTAAATTGTCTGATTCGGATGCGTTCAAAAATTCCAAGTTTTCATGTTTGGAAATTGAATCTAAATTTTTCAGATGCGCCGCTTTTATACTCAGGTATTCGAGGTTCGTGTTTTGAAGAATTTTTTCTAACTGATGTTCGTCTTGCGCACCATCGTATATGAGTCTCTTTAAATTTTTGCATAATAAAAGACCTGCAATATCTTGAATTGCACAATTACTTATGTTAATGGTTTCAAGAGCTTCGGAAACAGAAAGGAAATTGGTATTGGGTATTGTTCCATAGTCCCAAGAGGGCATTGAAAGAACTTCTAGCGTTTTAATATTTTTTATTTCTTCGAAAAGAACCGATATCCACTGATCATCTTTTGCCCTTACACTGCTGTTTAGAATTCCTGAAGATTCTTCAGTTTTGTTTATTAAGTGCAACAAGACAGGTGTGTTGTTTATCTCTAAAATAATACCTGAGTCGTTGTGGCTTTTCAACTCAATCTTAATGGAGTCATCGTAATTTGCTAAATCGAATTTGTATTCTAGCTCGAAGCCAAGCTTTACCAAGACATGAGTTCCAACGGTCTCTTCTGAATATTCACTCAGATCGAGAATTATTGTTTCGGCATACTCGAAATCAATGGCTTTTATGTAGAAAGAATAATCGTCGTCATGTACCGCGAAAACTTTAAAAAGCTCGCTTGCGTATTTTGCATTGCAAAATTCGATGTGCTTATTTTTTTTATTGCTTAGGAATGTTAGGTTGCTGAAAGTTCCAACTAATTTTAATTGTTCTTCGTTAGTAAACCCGTCAATATTCAGTTTTTTTAATTCATTGAAATTCACAACACTTGAAATGTCAGTGAGCTGTTTGCAGTTTGCTACATTTATTTCGGTTAAAAAGGAACATGAAGCAATTGAATTTAAAGTTGTCAGTGCTTTGTTTTTGCTTGATCCGAAGTCAATAATCCGCAAATTAGGCAATAGCTCACTAATGCTATTGATACTTGCTTCAGTTGCATTGTTATATGCCCTGAGTAAATAAGGTTTTTCATTGATCTCAAATAAGGCTCCAATATCGCTTACATCTCTAAAGGAAATAGAAATTTCCTGTTCGAATTCATCAAGTGCTATTTCGTAGAGGTAGTCGCCCAGTTTAACCTTTATCGCATCCGCATCTGTTTTTGAATTTATTTCTGACGCACTAACAATACAGATCTCAATGTTGTTTGTTATTGCGCTAATGAAATAGGATTGGCGGTAAAGCCATTCATTTCCATGAAACAAGAGTTGTGCTTCTTCTGGATTTGTTAATGTAATTTTAGTCATTGTCTGATTGAAATGTAATAGGCTATTAAAAGGTATCTAATGGAATAATTTTTCCAAATTAAAATTATTTATTAAATAAGTAAAATTTGAGTCAAATATGTGCCTCATTTGTGTCCAATAATTCATGTCATTGCAGGTGACCAATAACCAAAGGAATGGATTTGACCAAGTTGTTTTAAATTTCTTCTTGAAATTGAGACTTGTATTTTTCCAGGTCGTGCGGTTTCACGAAATCTGCAATGGAAGGGTACTTGCATAACTCGAGTACAACCGCTGCTGATAATGTAATTTTTTTCATATTGTGTGTCGTTAATAATTGATTCTAACGTTTTGCAAATAGGCGCAGGCGACACCACGCTATGTGCGTTTGTCGCTTGCGCTTATTTGTTGTTATGAGCATTTATATTGTCATTCAATTAGATACGGAATAGTGATATATTACAATTTTATCTTTATTCCATTGAAAAGTATTGAATGAATTGGCTGTTTCGCTTCTAGAGCTCAGAAAAAAAGTCCCTTTAAAAGGAAAAGTTCCGTCAAAAATCAACTGACTATTGAGATAATCTATTATTTGTACATATTTCGGCTTTTTTACTAGAATATCTTTTTGTGCAAGAAGTCTTTCTGATGGTTGGACGCAAAGTTTTTTCTTATTTAGAGTATTTTCTTCAATAACTAAATTTTCAGTGGTATCAATAGTGGCATCTGTATATATGCGAAAGCATAAATTTATGTTATTGAGAATGACTAAGTCAAAATAATGAAACGACCTAATTAAATGATTATAATAATCTTCGTTTCTTTTATAAGGCATTATACTGACAGGTATTTCGTTATCTTTTAATATAATATATTTCCCAGGGAAATTTAGGTTTTTTGAACTATTATTATCAAGGTTTACGTAATAAATAGAGTGACTCAAATTTTGAGAAAAAAGGAGAACATTTTTCTGGTCTGTAACAAAACTAGTTCGATAGCTATGGGGCGTTATGTTTTTTATATAAAGACTATCATAAAAACCAAAGAAATTATGTGGTTTGAAGAAGCTATCAATTTCAATGATGAGATCATTTTTACTAAAGAAATTAATCGATTTTTGACGACGCTTATTTAAATATTTCTCATTAAAAAGTCTACTGTTCAAAAAGTAAAATCGTTTTAAAGTATTCGAATAGCTGAAACTTCTCATATCAATATACTTTGAGTTTTTTTTAGGTAGAGAATATGAAGATATAAGCTCACCTCCATGATTGACTTGATAAATTTTCATAAGCGATTTAGAAACAACAAAAATATCCGTTTCTGTGACATCAAAATTATCAAAAAACATCACTTTATTTCCTAATAACTCTGGCTTGAAAATTTTCAAAGTATTGGTTCTTACGTCAAAAATATTAACGGATTTTTTATCCATTTCAGTGAAAATCAATTTATCATTAGCAAAAACAATTTTAGAAATTTGTGGCGTATTATTTTCGAAAATGGTGTTTTTTAAGTGAATAGTTGTGCTATCCTTTAAGTCAAATAATACTTGACTTCTACAGGTCAATGTAAATGGTATTATCATAACAATAAGTGTACTAACAAAGTTAGTACACTTATTTGATGGTCGATTGGTGTTCATTGATGATATATTTAACAACCTGGACAACTTCCACCTCTGCAATTTCCTCTAATATCTGAGCGACCACAACGACTGCAGTCACCTCGATTTTCACAAGTACCCATTGTGGACGTATGTGTTTGACCATTGCCATCTATCCATTGAGAATCTCTAGTACATTCACACCAAGACCAAGGAAGAGCGGCGTATTCTATTTTGTCATCGGAGATTATGCTAATGAAAATAACTGGTTCGTTTTGAGCTTGGTTCTCATTGATTTGTACAAGTTCTATATCTCCAGAAAAATTTCTCGAATAAACCTTTAGTTCATTCAATTCCGTTATGGATTTAACTTGAGATGTGAAAAACGGTCTATTGTCGAAATCTACTAAATTCGTGAATGGAATATAAATATATGTTGTGTAAGAGGAATTATTAATCGTAAAGTTTTTATATATTTCACGTACTCTTAAAATTTCAGAAGAACTATACTGATTATCTTCCATAGCGTTCTCTAGCATTGTCCATAAGTCAATAGAATTTGCTGTTAATAAATCTTCTAATTCTTGAATTGATAATTCTTCATCTTGCTCAGGCTCAACTATTCGATTAAATAACAATTGCAATAGTGTTTCATTAGATGCAATAGATGTTATTGCTTTCGCAAAGAGATCTAAATCTTCTTCAAGTTTTGTTAATTGTTCACTATCAAAAGAAAATTGTCCAGGGATTTGAATGCTTTTTAAAGAATTATCATTTGAACCTTGATTCTTGATTGGTAAATAATCATCGCCTTTTTTACAACCATACATTCCAATTCCTATTGCGGCAAGGAATAAACCTCCATAAAATAACTTTTTCATCTTTTATTATTTTAATTTGATGAAACACGCTCTTGACTCTTGTTCAGGGATTGTCTTAAACGTGCAATATTAAAATTTTCTGACCGTTTAAGCAACATTTTCTGACTTCTTACAACAGCTTTTTTTCTTTTCTTACCTGCCATAATTTGGCTTTACTTTGCTTTGGTTTCCCATGCAAATATATGCTCATAACGGTTTGCGGCTTTGCGAAGGTGGCGATTTTCAGAACCAAACTTCAATCGAAGCATTAAATTTTGATTAACCACTACACTGTCATACGAAGCACTGAACCGCCACTTTTGCCAAACCGCTGTTATCAGCTGCCCTTCTGTCTGTCCGAAGTGTTGTCGTTGTTGAATATACACTAAATTGTCCACGTTGTTTGCGGTCTGGTCTGCGGTGCACGGGTGCGGTTGCTTGCACTCTCTTTTGCTTTTGCTGCGTTTGCCTGTGTGTGGTTGCAAAAGCAAATGTGAGTGCAAATGAGTGGGTTTTGTATGCACTGTCATTACGATTGCAGGTTTCAATGTCCGCTTACAATTTTATTTTCAAACTTCATCAAATTCAAACTTGTCAAAATTACTATAAGTGTTACTCCAACGTCTGCTGCAATAGCGAAAACCAAATTGCTGTAACCAATAAAGGCAAGCGTTATGAAAATGAGTTTAACTGCTATTGCTCCAATGGTGTTGAATTTTATTCTGCGTAAAGTTTTTTGACTTAACCGAATGAGAAACGGAATGAGTGAAAGTTTATCGTTCATTAATGCAATGTTTGCGGTTTCTATGGCGGTGTCGCTTCCTGCTGCTCCCATTGCTATGCCTACGGTGCTTTGTGCAAGGGCTGGTGCATCGTTTATGCCATCGCCTACCATTGCTACAAATTTATATTGCTGCAATAGTTCTTTGATTTTTTCGGCTTTGTTTTCGGGTAGCATATTGCCGAATATTTTTTTGATGCCTACTTGCTGTGCTACATAGTTTGCTGCTTTTTCGCTGTCGCCTGTAAGCATTACAGGTTCTATGTTCATAGCTTCTATTTCTTTTAACGCTGCTGCACTGTCGGGTTTTATTTCGTCCATCAATCCAATAATTCCTGCAACTCCATTGCCAAAACTTACTACTACACTAGTTTTGCCTTGGGCTGAAAGTTGCTCTACAATTTTTAGTGCTTCATTGTCTATGGTTTGAGTTTCTTGTATAAAATCTAATTTGCCTACATAAATTGTTTCGTCCTCACACACCAAACATTTTGCAGTTGCCCCTTTGCCCATAATGCTTTTGAAACCTTCGGTTTTGTGTGGTTCAAAACCTTCCTTCTTGCTTGCATCAACTATGGCTTGTGCCAATGGGTGTTCGGAAAATATTTCTGCTCCTGCGGTGCAAGCCAATAGTTCTTCACGGCTTGTTCCGTTCAATGGGAAAATATCCGACACGATTGGATTTCCAAAAGTGATGGTTCGTGTTTTGTCTAATGCAATTGCTTTTATTGATGCCAATGCTTCAATATATTTTCCACCTTTAACTAATGCTCCTTTTACTGATGCGTTGCCTATGGCTGCATAAATTGCAACGGGTGTAGAGATGACTAATGCACAAGGACAAGCAATAACTAAAAGTGTAATTGCCTGTTGTAACCAATGGTTAAAATCTAATTGCATTGCAAATACGGGAATTACAAAAACTAAAATTGCCATTGCAATAATGGACGGTGTGTAATACTTTGAAAATTGCTGAATGAATTTTTGAGTTTCACTTTTGTTGCCTTGTGCTTCAAATGTTAGGCGAATGATTTTTGAGAAAGTTGTATCAACAGAAAGTTTGGTTGTTTCCATTTCTATGAAACCATTTTTGTTTAGCGTTCCTGCAAATAAATTATCGCCTATGCGTTTGTCTTTAGCAATTGGTTCGCCTGTGATGGCAGCTTCATCAACCATTGTTTCGCCTGAAATAATTTTGCCGTCAAGCGGTACCATTTCACCTGCTTTGACTTGAATGATTGTGCCGACTGCAATTTTATCAATAGCCACATTTGCATTTTCAGTTTTTACAAAAGCGGTCTTGGGTGCTTTGCTTACTAATTCATCTAATGCAGATTTTGAATTTTCAATTCCTATATCTTCTAATCGTTCGCCTAAAACATAAAGCACTATTACAACTGCTGCTTCTGGATATTCGCCCAAATAAAATGCTCCGATAACGGCAATAGTCATTAGTAAATTGATGCTGCTGAATTTGAGTTTGATGATTGCTTTTACTCCGTTCCATAAAACATTGTAGCCAATTCCTAAAATAAAAATGGCGAAAAAAAAAGGTGCATAAGGCATTGGTATGTGTATGCCGATGATAGAAAGAATTTCTAACGCAACTACTATTGTGATTGCTGAAAGAAGAAAAAGGAATTTTTTATCGTTGATTGGTAACTTCATTGTATGATTATTTTAAAATTTAATTAATGTTCGTGTGCTTCACCTTTGTTGTTCATTTTAGCCAAAATAAAAAATGCACCGTTCACAACAACTTTACTGTTTGCTGGAATATCTTTTAGCAAAGTAATTTCGCTGTAACCCACATCGGTAGTGCCTTTTCGGATGGGGATTTTTTCAAAGGTTGTTCCTTCTTCGTTGTGTTCGGGTTCTTCTTTTTCGCTGTGCTCGTGTCCGTGTTCATCGTGTTTGTGTTCGGCTGTTTCGGTTTCACTGTGGTGTTCTTCTTCGCTGTGAGCATCGGTTACAATAAAAATATAGTCCTGCCCTTCATGGTTCACTATGGCGTTAGTAGGCACTGCATCAACTGTGGCGTTTTCCAGACTTACCAATGCAGTAATGCTCATTCCGTCAATCAATCCTTGCTTGTTTCCTTTTACCATGGCGTGAACCGAAATGGCTTTGGTGTTTTGCTCAAATGTGTTGCTAATGGCGTAAACATCGGCATCGTATTCTTTGCCGGGATTATTGGTTAGTGTAAAATGTATGGTTTGCCCAACTTTAAGTTTTTGTAAATCTTTTTCATACACATACAAATCCAGATGCAGTTGGCTGTTATCAACTATTTCGGCAATTGGATTGTTGGCATCAACATAACTGCCAATGTTTACCAATACGTTACTTATTGTGCCGTTTATAGGACTTGAAATATTTACAACGGATTGAATGTTTTCGCTTGTGAGTGAATTAGTATTTATTCCTATCAATTCTAACTGTTTTTGCAAACTTGCTTTTCGAGCCTTTAATGTTTTCAGTTCTGCATCGGCTGACTGCAAATTTTTCAATGCTCCTGCGTTGCCTTGTTGCAATTCTTTTTGTCGGGCAAATTCCAATTGTGCCAAGTCTGCTTTTGATGAAATGCTTAAAAATTCTTCCTGCATTGTGATGAAAGAATTGTTTGAAATGGTGGCAATGGTTTGTCCTTTACTTACCGAATTACCTGTTTGCACCAAAATAGATTTAATCACTCCCCCCAATGATGCTGTTGCATTTGCACGGTTTTGATTAGGAACTTTTAAAATTCCATTGGCTTTGAGTGAAGCGGTTAATTGTTTTTTTTCTATGCTTCCCAATTCAATTTTTATGGACTTCATTTGCTCGGCTGTAAGCATTGCCGTGTTGGTGTTTTCGTGTTCATCGTGATGCTCGGTTTCTTCCCCTTGCGTTTCCGTTTTATTGCTGTTGCAGGATGCAAATACTATTGATGTTGCAATGGCTGCTATAAATATTATATTTTTCATTTCTGTGAAATTTTATTTTTTAATTGGTTTATTTTTTCTTGATGGTATTAAAGAGAACGCTTCGCTTAGTTGTTAGTTAAGAAATTGATATTGATAATGGACTGATTGATTTGATTAACCGATTGCAGATAATTTAACTGCACATCGGTAGCGGTTTGCAAGGCTTGTAAGTATTCAATATAACCAATGTCGCCACTTTTGAAACCCACTTTTGCTGTGCTGATAATTATTTCGGCATTTGGCAAAGCGGTGGATTTGTAATAATTGTATTGCGACAAATTTTGGTTGTATTGCTGAAACGCATTTTGCAATTGGTTTTGTAAAATTAGTTTCCCGTTGTCGGCTTCTTTTTGCAATGCTTGCTGTTTGTAGTCAAGCGATTTTATTTTTGAAGCATTGCTGAAAAACGTAATCGGAATACTTAAACCCACATTAAAACCCTGAAAGCGTTTGCTGCCGTCAAAATTTACATCTACTCCGTTAATGCTTTGCACTCCGATTAACGACTGGTTGAAATAACCCACATTAAAATCAGGCAATGTAGATGCGGTTTCTAACTTTTTGTTTTGTTCGGCAATTACTGCTTGTTGATACAATACTTTAAGTGATGGATTATTGGCAATAAGCGTAGTGTCAAACGAACTGCTTAAAACAAGCGGTTGCCAATTTTCATTTACTATTATTGTAAAATCTTCGCTTGTATTCATCAGCGTTTTCAACGAATTGTAAGCCGTTGCAAAATCTGTTTCGTTTTGTTTAAGCAACTGCGAAAGTTGTCCCCGCTTGGTTTCGGCTGTGGTTTTCTCCAACAAATTAGTTTCGCCTGTTTTGTATCGTAACGCTGCCGCACTTACAAAATCGTTATACAAACTGTCTAAAGATTGTAGTTGCCTTTTAGTAGTTTGCAAATACTGCAACTGATAAAACCAGTAATTTACCTGTGCTTTTATTTCGCTGGCGGTGGCTTGCTGTTGCAACTCACTACTTTGCAGTTCGGCTTTATACAAACTTGATTTTGCAGTGAAATAGGTCGGGAACGGAATACTTTGCGAAACCTGAAATGACTTGTCCTGATTGATGCTATTGTATTGCCCAAACTGGAAATTGACATTGGTTTTTGGCAATTCAAACACCGATTTTTTCAAAGTAGTTGACGATTGCACATTGAGTTGTTGCGATTGAATTTCTAAATTATTTTTCAATGCGGTGCTTATTGCATCCTCAACGGAAATGGTTTTTGTAGTTGACGTTTGAGCATTGGCAGCATTGAAAGAAAATAAAGCAAAAACTAAAATTGCTGTTGCGGAAATTATTCTTTTTGACTTCCCGATTTTAGAAAACATCCCATACAACAAAGGCAAAACAAATAGTGTTAAAAAAGTTGCTGTAAGCAAACCACCTATTACAACAGTTGCCAAAGGCTTTTGCACTTCTGCTCCTGCACCGTGCGAAAGTGCCATTGGTAAAAATCCCAAAGAAGCAACAGTAGCGGTCATCAGCACGGGTCGCAAACGGATTTTGGTTCCTTCTTTGATACGGTCTAAGATGTCCGTCATTCCGTCTTTCTCCAATTGGTTGAATGTTCCAATTAACACAATGCCGTTTAATACAGCAACACCGAACAAAGCAATAAAGCCAATGCCTGCCGAAATACTGAAGGGCATATCACGAATCAGCAAAGCAAATACACCACCAATGGCACTCATGGGGATTGCGGTATAAATTAAGGCTGCTTGTTTTACTGAACTGAATGTGAAATAGAGCAACATAAAAATGAGTGCTAAAGCCACAGGTAAAGCAATCATCAGGCGTTTGCTTGCCGCCTGTAGATTTTCAAAAGTTCCTCCGTATGTGTAGTAATATCCTTCGGGCAATTTCACCTTTTCATTCAATTGTTTTTGAATATCCTCTACAACACTTTCTACATCTCTGCCTTTAATGTTAAACCCTACAACAATTCTACGCTTACCATCCTCACGGCTTATTTGTGCTGGTCCCAATTCCATTTTTATTTCTGCCACTTGTGAAAGTGGAATTTGAGTTCCGTTAGAAGTTGGGATATATAAATGACTTACATCGTCAATGTTGTTGCGGTGGGTGCTGTCGAGCCTAACCACCAATTCAAATTTGCGTTCGTTTTCATAAACTACACCTGCTCCGCCTCCTGCGAAGGCTGTGCTTACAATGTGGTTAATGTCCTCAATGTTCAAACCATAGTTGGCAATTTGCGAACGGTTGTATTTGATTACGATTTGTGGAAGTCCTGCCACTCGTTCAACACTTGGTTCGGTTGCACCATCCACACTTTGCACAACAGCGTTTACCTTATTGGCATAAGACAAAAGGGTGTCCATATTTTCACCAAAAATTTTAACGGCTACATCTTGGCGAATGCCTGTCATTAGTTCATTGAACCGCATTTGAATGGGTTGGTTTTTTTCAAAAAATACTCCAGGAATTGTGTTTAGTTTTTCTTCAAACTCTTCTGCCAATTTATCATAAGAAATATCCCGTTTCCATTCGCTTTTCGGTTTTAGAATTATCATCATATCCGTGGCTTCGGGTGGCATAGGGTCGGTGGGCACTTCGGCTGCTCCTGTTTTTCCTACTACCATTTTCACCTCGTCATATTCTTTGATTAGTCTTGATGCTTGCATTGAGGTTTCCAAACTTTGTGAAAGTGATGTGCCTTGCGGCAAAATGCAGTGAAAAGCAAAATCGCCTTCCTGTAAGGTTGGGATAAACTCGCCACCCATTCTTGAAAACAGAAATACGGAAACCACAAACACCGCAACGGTTACACCTACAATTACTTTTTTGAAACGGATGGCTTTTTCTAATAGTGGTGCATAAATACGTTGAAAGAAATTCATCATTCTGTCACTTAGTGTTTCTTTGTGCGAAATGTTTTTGGGTAAAAACGCTGCACACATCATTGGAATGTAGGTAAGCGATAAAATCAATGCTCCTAATATTGCAAAACCAACGGTTTGAGCCATCGGGCGGAACATTTTACCCTCAATACCAATCAGGCTAAGAATAGGAATGTAAACAATGAGAATAATGATTTCGCCAAACGCTGCACTGCTTCGGATTTTAGACGCAGACTGAAAAACTTCTTCATCCATTTCCTGCTGAGTTAGTCTGCCGATAGTTTTTCTCAAACCCAAATGGTGCAAGGTGGCTTCTACAATAATTACAGCCCCGTCCACAATTAAACCAAAGTCAATTGCTCCCAAACTCATAAGGTTTGCACTTACGCCAAATACATTCATTAAACCCAATGCAAAAAGCATTGATAATGGAATGGCAGAAGCTACAATTAGCCCTGCACGAAGATTTCCAAGAAACAGAACTAAAACGAAGATTACTATTAATGCTCCTTCGATTAAGTTTTTCTCGACTGTGCTGATGGCTCGATTTACTAAATCTGTTCTGTCTAAGTATGGTTCTATTACTACATCTTTGGGCAATGATTTTTGAATGGTTGCCATTTTATCTTTGATACGGCTAACCACATCGGCACTATTTGCACCTTTCAGCATCATTACAACTCCACCTACTGCATCTACTTCACCATTGTAAGTCATAGCTCCATAACGCACGGCACTACCTAAATGAACTTCGGCAACATCTTTAATGAGAATAGGAATGCCGTTTGGATTGGTTTTTACTACAATGTTTTTGATGTCGTCAAACGAACCAATTAAACCCACACCACGAATGAAATAGGCGTTTGGTTTTTTGTCAATGTATGCTCCGCCTGTGTTTTCGTTGTTCTTTTCTAAGGCGGTAAAAATTTCGGGAATTGTTATTCCCATTGCAATAAGTCTGTCGGGATTTACGGCAACTTCGTATTGTTTTAGTTGTCCGCCAAAGCTGTTTACTTCCGCAATTCCTGCCGTTCCGTAAAGCTGTCTGGCTACAATCCAGTCTTGCATTGTCCGCAAGTCCATAGCGGTGTATTTGCTTTCGCTTCCCTTTCTTGGGTGAATGATGTATTGATACACTTCGCCCAAACCTGTGCTTACGGGTGCTAATTCAGGTGTGCCAACACCTTTCGGGATTTTACTTTCGGCTTCTTTTAGCCTTTCGTTTATGAGTTGTCGGGCAAAGTAGATGTTCACTTTGTCGTCAAACACAACAGTAATTACGGAAAGTCCGAAACGGGAAATGCTTCGCAATTCCTCCAAGTCGGGAAGGTTAGCAATGCTTTGTTCAATTGGGTAAGTTACCAACTGTTCAACCTCTTGTCCTGCAAGGGTAGGGCAAACCGTAATGATTTGCACTTGGTTGTTGGTGATGTCGGGAACTGCATCTATTGGCAGTTTGCTTGCACTCCACACTCCCCAAACAATGAGTGCAAGTGTCATCAATGCAATGATGAATTTATTTTTTATGCTGAATGCAATTATTTTGTCTAACATTATTTTAATCAGTTTAATGAATGAATACACGATTACTTGCGGTGCGTTAGCACCGTAAGTAGTTTTGTTTTGTTCCGCTTTAGCGGAACATCAGAAATTCATTAACTGATTTTTGGCGGTTGCCAAATAGACAAATACACCTCTGAAATAAATGAGACGTTGTAAATCGGGAATTTGTCTAACGAAACGGGAACGTGAAGGGCTAAACTGTAATTAGTAAACGAACTACTAAAAGTCTGTCCGCAGCAAGCACACATACAAAAAGGAGAACAATTTTCTGTGTCACTGTCGTGGTCTGAGTGGTCTGTTGTTGCGAAAGTGGATTGGTCGGCACTCTGATATTTACAGTCGTCCTTGTCGCTGCACGGCATAACAGCCAGAGCCAACAAGTAGAAACTGAATATGAGTGTAAAAACTTTTTTCACGAGGCAAATATAGGTAAAATATTTATCGGTTTAGAACAAAACTGTCGGGTTGCACTGGTGCGGTTGGGCAAAATAAAATGTGCTGCAAAAGCGGGTCGGCTTGTGGGTGGCTTTGCAGCTCTTTTTATTTTGCGAAGGGATAGCCAAACGGCTTTGCCGAAAATTGTACTGTCGGTCGGGTTTTGTCTGGCGGTTGATAGTTGCACGGTCGGGTTTTAGGGTTGCTGATAACGGTTTGCGTGTAGGCGATGTTCCGAGAGGAACGATTCGGGATATTGCTTACACGTTGTTATCGTTTCGGTCTTTTATTTCTGGCCAATAAGTTTTGTTTTTTTTTCAGCGAGCTTATTCTTAATATAATCCTTTAATTGCTCAAAGGT
>Ga0214923_10002962_pt1 | contig 21800 bp, 22 predicted proteins | sample LL1510_MetaG_FD_177993 | JGI IMG/M metagenome (GOLD analysis project Ga0214923, IMG submission 177993) | Freshwater microbial communities from Lake Lanier, Atlanta, Georgia, United States - LL-1510 | ecosystem: Environmental > Aquatic > Freshwater > Lake | place: USA: Georgia | collected...
ATATCCACAACAACAATCTGGAAATTGGCCAATGGGACCGTTTGTGTGGGGTGTTTCAGGAGGTTCATTAGGTGTTTCAAGCCAAATCTCTGATACGGATGGACCAACATTGTCATGGAACAATAAGGACGTATCTATCAACCGGGGTAATTTGACAGTTGGGGACGGAAGTAGAGGTAACATAACGATGCGTGGATCCCAATTTATTATCAACAGCTCTATTTCGACGGGAACTGGTGGGACGGCCATCTCCGTCGACCCCAGTGAAACGCTTGTACTAAACCAATACGGACATTTTGATGGCAACGTACGTGTAGGTGGAGGTGGTTTGAGTGTGGAACGTAATTTAAATGTGGGCACAGTGTCGGGAGGCAATTTGTATGTGGGTCTCAATTCAACAAATGCAACTGGTGGTAACATAACACAATACGGCACGACCTTTAACATTAAGAATTATGCAGGTGGAGGAGGAGGAAGAGCGTTGATGCAAACGACCACCGGTAGACTATTAATAAATGCAGGAGGTGATTTCAATGATGGTGTGGAAGTGCAAAGTAAATTGCAAGTAGGTGGTAACATAACACAATACGGCACGACCTTTAACATTCAGAATGTTAGTGGAGGAAGAGCGTTGATGCAAACGGGTACAAACAAACTAGTAATAAATGCAGGAGGTGATTTCAATGATGGTGTGGAAGTGGGAAGTACATTGCAAGTAGATGGTGACTTAAGAGTAGCAATGCCTGGACGAGCCAACGGAGGGCGCGCATTGGTGCATTGGAATGACAACAACACATCAGGTACGTTACGTTTGAATTTCGAAAACGACTTTAAAGGGGGTACACAAGTTGACAGCGAGTTGCGTGTTCTTGGGGACAAGGGCTTCAAAATTGGTAGCTGGAAGTTAATGGAAACTAACGGAAACTTGCAAATTAGCAAGGATAACTTTACCAATGGCAATATAGTCATAACAACAAATACAATTGCAAACACAATGACTTTTAGCACAGGTAACATCAGCGTTAGTAACAAAGTGAATATAAATGGCATTCCTCTATCCAATGACAGTAGTTGGCTAAGCTCAGGTCCATATGGATACAAAACAACAGGTGATATTAGCATAGGTAACATCAGCGTTAGTGGTAATGTAAAGTCCCAATATATGTACGTTGGAAGTGGGACATCTGGTCAGCATAAAATATCAGGAGACGACGACTACTTGCTATTCAATGATGGTCGACTAGGTGTGAATAAGTCTGGCAATGCTAAAGCATTTGTTACGAATTGGACACTTGAAGCGGATGCTAACAAATTTAGAATATATGAAAACAATTCTAGTAGAAACGATCAAAGAAAACGCGATAATATGTATTTAACCCAAGAATCCGAAAGTTCAGGTGATTTAACTTTAAATGGGTATTTGTATATAAAGAATGACTGGTCTATAAGGCCTACCGGTGACTTTTTGGAGTTCCATAAGAGCAATGTGGAAAAACAACGATTTACTAAGGATGGTAATATATATGACATGAATGAAAAGCTTATGCGTTTAGATCACAGACATTATCGAATAAGAAGTAACGGAGGCAATAGATGTACAGATTTTAATGCATCTGATGGTTGGTACAATTGCCAAGACAACAATGATAATCAAAAAGCGTATTTTGACAAATATTAAGATGACAATCTTAAAATAATAATATATTAACCGTATTTGAGTTTTAGAAAAAAGTGTTGCCTTGTGATGTGACAGCGAATTCATTACCTTTTAGATTTACAGTGAGTTGAATATCTCCAACTTGAACGGTTATTTAATGTCAAGGTTGTAGTTCAAGGTGGTTAGATAATTAATTTGTGAGTGTACATTTCAACAAAATGTAATTGTAATTGTGAGTGGAGGATGGGGGAAGTGTGGAACCCTTTGGATTAGATAAATTGTTTCATACTTCGGCACATGGATGTTATTTTTCGTGTGTTCAATAATACATTTTTTGTGAAATGTATGTCCACAGGGCAGGTAACACATGGTAAGCTTAAAAGGAACTATCCAATCCATTGCACAACAGCTTTGTCAGGTGACAACTGGAGGACAGTGATTTGAATGTCTCCAACTTGAACGGAAACAATGTCTTTAATGACCGCGAACGGAGTAGTTTGTGTTTTAGAATACATGTACACGTTAATGGAGTCTCTAAACTGGTATTTTGTAATTCAATTACAATTTGTTATTACCAACATTTATTAGGTTATAACAAAATGGTCAAGGTGCTCATGGGTGATAAGGGTGATGTGTACGTAACTTCATTAAACTTCATTTTGACCCAAGAAACGCGAAGCATACGCATCTGATAAATTGGGGTTGAAATACCTATTGTCTGATTCATTGAGATGTCGAGTAGACTGTTCCAACTCGTTGATGTGTTCACAGAACAGTTTGTGTTCAATATCTTCTTGTTGTCGTTGTGGTTCTACAGTACATGTAGTCAAAGGTACAAAGGATCCTCTGTTATCGTTTGGGTGATATCGTTTGAATACAAAGTAGTAAGCATCATGATACTTATTCTTCACGTACTTTTTGAATCTCCCAAATACACCGATGGGTGCCTGAGTACCAATGGGCCCCTTAAGAAGTCCTGTACATGTGGTAACGAGTTTACAGCCAAATGACACTACCGATACTGTGTACTTGAAAAAGTTTGTGAACCTGTAAAGAACAAGGAACAATGTGAATATGTAATTCAATATGGAAAGTAAAACAAATGTGTCCATTTACCCTAAACCCAGACAATTTACATTTACAATTCAAAATTTCATTTAAAATTTTAGATTTATTGACAAGTAATAGGGGACTTAAATGTCATGTATAATGAATCTGACTCAAACTTTATATGCTTACCTAGCGAAGTTCTTGCCTACTATAACTTGAAAAAGGTCTCCAAGTATCGTAATGTATATTGTGTAAATTGTGGTGAAAAGGGGCATATAATACGCGATTGTAATGGTCCTATTACGTCTTTTGGAATTATTGCGTTCAAAGTGGTGAATTGCCCCGAGGATGAAGAATATGACAAGAATGCTGCACTTGATGACATAATTGTTCAGCAATCAGGTAGCGAAAAATATTACTTTCCCAAGTACAATAATGAATACCCCAAAATCAAGTTCTTAATGATTCAACGCAAGGACACTATGGGGTACACAGATTTTGTAAGGGGAAAGTACACCAATTCGGAAACATTGGGCGAAGAAATAATCAAGGTGTGTTTAAACGAGATGACAAGACAAGAGAAAAAAAACCTCTTGACCAAAACATTTGACCAAATATGGTCAGAACTGTGGATCAATCATGACTCCAAGTGTTTTAAGAATGAATATGAACATGCCAAGAAGAAGTATCTTCAATTGGACATCCAGAAGCTTGTTAAGAGTTCACATAGCTCATTTGATTTCCAGGAGTTTGGTTTTCCAAAGGGGAGACGAAATATGAAAGAAACCAACATTTCGTGTGCCGAACGCGAATTTTATGAAGAAACGGGATACGATAATACTTCATATGATTTTATAAAGAATTACCCTACAATACAAGAGGAATTTGTAGGAACAAATGGAGTACATTACCGGCACATATATTACCTTGTAAAAATGAAACAAAATGTGAGTCCTCCTAAAATTGACACTACAAACAAGATTCAAACAGGAGAGGTTCAGAACATTGGCTGGTTGACATTGGATGAGTGCATGTTGCTGATACGGCCTTATGATACTGCAAAAAAGTCTGTAATTCGAAATGTGTACTATGATATTCTTCAAATGAAAAACAATTTTGTGTGCTCGAACTTTTACTACTCAAACAACAAACGGGGTTTCAATGGCTCATATTCTACACAATGTCGTAATTCGTTGTAGCTCGTTTCATTCTTTTTTTTTATATCAGTCATTACTTACATAATATGACTGGTAATATGTATATTGCGGCAATAATCTTTGCAATAGTGGCTTTTTATTATTTTAACAAATTTACGGAATCAGAAAAGGAATACTTTAAACTAAATTCTTATTTAAAGGACCTGAGATATGAGAATCAACTTCTCAAGGTGAAACTAAATGAGATGGCTAGTTACAAACAGGATGTGTCAAAGACATTAGGAATCCTTGAAACCGAATTGGGAAACATATCAAGACGGTTGCCAGCACAACAAAGTTCCGATCAAACGACGAGTCCAAGTGCTACTGTTCAAAATGTAGTTCCTGGATTACTTCAAACGTTGTTTTCAGGGAATTTCAATCAGGAGCCAATTCGGATTTATGAATCATTTACATTGACACCTAATCAACGTTCGCGAATCCGCCAACAAACGCCAACGCAAAGGCTACAACCAGCTCAATCCATCCAGGAACAACCTCCTCAATCTCAAACAGAACCGCAGACAGAATTACATACAGAACTGCAACCGCAAACACAAGAACTGCAGCCCCAAACACAAGAACAGCAAGAGCCACAAGACCCACAACCCCAGGAACCACTCCAGGAATCTGGACCACAAACTCCCCAATCCCAACTCCAAGAACAAGTCCAGGAACCCGGTCATCCCCAACCTCAAACAAGGTTTACAGTTCCGGAAACAGAAATTAGACGAATGTTGCAATCACAAATCCCGACCAACACATTAGACGGATTGTCGGTAACGGACACAGATTATGCAAGATACTTGTTGTCGAGTGTACAGCGACAATTGTGAATTTTATTTCTTGGTAAACGTTATACATCTATTATGCCTAAATTTGTAATGAGTGATGGTAGAGCTTTTACTAATTATGCTCCTAATTGCGAGCTACTAAGAGGAATTCAGAAAAAGTACAAGTTGTCTGCGAATGACTTGAGAAATTATATGCAAAAGAATGCTGATGCTATTAAAGCAGATCTATTTCCACAACAGCCATTTGATGACATTGTAAAATGTCCTGTTTGTGAAGCGGCTTTGGCATACAAACCACAAGGCAACACAAATTAATAGTTTTATAGTTCGGTAATTTGTTGTATAGTATTAATGGTAATTGTGCTACTATTACTACTAGTGGTTTATGTTGTGGTGTACTTTTTCTTTGGTTACAACGAAACGGTCAAGGTGAAATCGGACACGGACGGGAATGTATACAAGATACGTCAAGGTCGACAAAAGGACACCAAGTATCTCAAGGATTCCTCAAACATTCTTGGAGAGATCAATCTGCGTATAGAGACTTTAATAAAACACCTTTTAAGTAAGTACGGAAATGATCCAGAATATCTCAGCTGTGTTCACAACTTGAGAAAGCGATACAAACATTCTGTTCTGTCTGAGGCGGCAGTCGACCAGCGTTATACCACATTCACTGTTGATAAGCGCGATATGCACGTGTGCTTGCGTACGCGGGACAATCAATCTCATTTATATGACATTAATATTTTGATGTACGTCATATTACATGAGCTTGCTCATATGTGTAATTATGATGCCAACGGTGTTCCTATTCATGGACATGGAAGGGAGTTTGTAAAAATATTTAGGTTCCTTGTACGTGAAAGTATAAATATAGGTGTCTACACGTACGTTGACTTTTCAAACCAACCACAAGAATATTGCGGGATGTATATAAACAGCAGCGTTGTATAATTAAAAATAAATTGAAAATAACAATACAAATTTATTCGCTTGTATGATGTATAAAACAGATAGTACTCTGACTGAAACAAGCAGTGTAAAAAAGTTAATAGCCACGTATGCCAAAGCGCATTCCGATACTGATTCAGTGGAAAGTGATACAAAAGTGAATTGCCTTTGTTGTGAAAGCAATCACAACACCCCATTCATTATCTTGTCATGTAATCACACATATCACATTGTATGCTTGGCAGAAACCCAGTTGTCAGATGTGTACAAGTACCCCACAATTGATTCGGACTACTCGCAAACTCGCACATGTAAGATGTGTCAAAAGCCACTTGAAACAGAGGAGCTCATATTTTTGCACAGCAAGTATTTAAATACTACAAAGGGTCACATTCAAACACATAATGATAATGTAGCACGACTTGAATCACAACTTGCAAATATCAAGTCCGAACTTCGAGTTTGTTACGAGTACGTTCATAAACTTGAAGCACAACGGGAAAAATCCAAACAAATAATTGGAGTTCTTTCGACACACATCTAGTTCACTTTTTGACAAGTCTGCTCTTGAAAAATGAGACACCCTTCTTTTTCGGCTTTTCAAAAAGGTGACTATTTGTTACAATTCCCCGGATGTACTCGTCAAAATCACCCAAGTCCTTTCGTTGTTGCAATACAAGTGTTTTCAATTCTCCTAGCGTAAGCTCCTTTTCTTCGGGTTCTGTAAATACAAATATTGTGTCTAAACCATCTACACGTTTGCAATTGACTAGTTCAGTGTATTTTTTTTGGAGTTCATTGAACTTTGCAAGTCTCTCTTTTGTCCTTGTGAAGTATCCTCTTTTGTATTGAAGATAATGTATCTCAGAATTGACGAGAACATTATCTGAATTTGATAGCCTTTTATCAAAATCAATGTTAAGAAATGTTTTGCGAAAGTCTATGTCCATTTACGTATCAGATGTAAAAAAAACCCTGTAGGTGAACACACATCTAACATACCATAAACAGTGGCTCGAAGCATTTTATGTATTCTGCCATGCGTGTGCGGAAACTGTGTTCACGATACTCTATTTGTTTTTCTTGAAAACACTTGAGTGCTTTACCAAAAGCATCTGATTTAAAGAGGAAATACACACTTACACAGAGTAATACAATTGTAATGTCGTTGGTAATTTTTGACCATTCTGTTTTCGAAATGTCATATATTCCTGATACAAATTTGTGCGTAAAGCTTTGAGTATAATCAAGCCCTCGCAAAGAAGATTCTAGATATGATAAGCTACATACGTTGCTATTACCCCACCAATGCACTAGTAAACTTATACAAAATGTGATGTGTAAGATCCATAATGCAGGACTGTTTAGAAAGGGCGCTACAAGGACAAAAATGACTACAAGCAGATGAAATACCCAGATCGCATTTGCTAATGCAATGTTTGTGTATGTCATCTTTTGTAATGAAATGTGTAAAATAATTGTGTGTAAATTAATTGTGTTCGTTTGTTTAGCGTTGTTTGTTTGTAAATGGAAAAGTAATGTTGAGCGTAGATTATAGAGAAAAGTTGTTTATAGCTTTTGCCAAAGACGACAATTACGAGATTGATGTTTGCAATTTGCCGGTTGGAGACTTTTGTATTTCACATGACACAGTTACACAGCTTGTTATTGAAAGAAAGACACTTGCGGATCTTAGTTCAAGTGTTATTGACAACAGGTTTAGGGAACAACGCTCACGTCTTATAGACAGCGTAACCAATCCACAAAAAGTATTGTATATTATTGAGTCACCTACATCGCAAGCTAGTTACAAAGGCCTTTCCAAAAAGGTGCTTGATGCAGCTGTATTGAATTTGCTTTTTAAACATAATGTAAAGGTACTTTTCACATTTAGTGCTCAAGACACTTATGAAAAGGTGAAGCTTTTACACAAAAAGATTACAGAGGAATTCATCGTGCCGTTTCAACCCACATTACTCAACGTACCCACAGTACAAAGTCGTGGACAGAAGCTTCTAGAAAATGTTTTCCTACATCAGTTGTGTGTTATCCCTGGAGTATCACCTGGAATTGCATCTCATATAGTTAAAATCTATCCCAATGCCATGAGCCTTTGCAATGCATACAGTGACTTGCCCGAAAAGTCGAAATGGGAACTGCTAAAGGAAATTCAGGTGACACCAAAGAGAAAGTTAGGTGTAAAATTAAGTAAGAAAATATATGAATGTATGTCATTTTAGGAATGTGGTTTAAGAACACGTTCATTTTCGTGAAGGTACTTTTGGATAATTGTCTCAAGAACCCTTTTGTCGAGGGAGGAGTCTATTTCCATGGATCCAATGTACTTTTGAATGTCAATTCCTAATTGGGATACGAGTTGTTCAAGCTGTTCCTTTTTAAAGCTCGACACGGCCATTCCTGATATTTTTTTGCGCTTGTCACGCACCGCGTCAGATGCCGTGTCCGTCACAATTCTGAACTTTCCATCAAATATTTCATCTCGTGTAAGGTATGTGCCATACACGCGGTATTTATTTTTAATGGACTCGTTATATTGTTTGTCGCTGTCTGATAATTGGGTTTTTTGGACTGCTTTGGTTTCCTCTTGTAGTTTAGGTATGGGTCGAATGTTGCGTGTGAATTGGTCAAAGGTAATGTCGTTTGTGTATACCCAAAAATCAAGTGCACGTGAGTACACGGACCCATCTACAGGAGCTTCACGTCTATTGAAGATATAATAGTCTCCACGTTGAATGATATATCCATCGCGATCATATGCGTCTTTGACAGTCCGTTTGTTGTCCACAAAATCTCCCAGTACAGTGTATATCACTTCTGTTTGAATGTCAGGTGACTTGGTTTTTATGTGATCGATTATGTCATCTATTCTCCAAAAGAAATATACTTTAAAGAGATCTAACAAGAGTGCATTCACTGTTTCAATAGCAGGGGCTTCAATATCTGTAAGGTAGTAATCGTATGTTGAATTATCCGTTTTGCCATCTCTAGGTACATAGGCACAATGTATAGAACAATCTGTGTAATCACACTCTGGTGATCCATCAAATTCCTTTGGAAGTGTGTTTTTGCTTTTTAAAATGTGACAATCAAAACTGATTTGTTTAAGCATTCTTTCGACTTGCTTATTACTCAGGTCTTTCTCATATATTAAACCATACATCTCCTTGTCAATAAAAATACCTTTTGGGTCCTTAGAATAAACAGCCACGTACTTGTAAATTTCAACCGTGCGTTCAGATTCTGGTAATACGTGATGAGAAAAGTTTCTGACCGCACGTCCAATAATTTGATTGATTTTGCTTTTATTCCATGTGGGTTCTGTGATGTGTACTTGTCGTACATTTTTCAAGGTAATACCCTCGGAGATGACAGGACTTCCAATAAGAATCCTTATTTTTTCACCATGTGCATTACTTGGGTCACAAAATACTCTTCGAAGGCGTTCCCTTACTTCAGGACGTGTTGTTTCGTCCATGACAATAAATGCACGGTCGGATCGCTTTGCAGAGTTATAAGGTTGATATCCGTTCGCCAAAAGTATTTGTCTAATAAGAGTGGTGCCTCCGTAATTGACATAATTGGAATAAACAAAAACGGGACCTGCGGACTTTTGAATATTAGCCATTATTGAATGTAATTTCGTAGAATACACGTGTAAGTCATCTTGTAACATACTTGCGTTATTGGTTTCAATAAGTGTATAGTTTCCGCGTTTATCCACCTTTTTAAAGAACTCGTTAAAACCGCTTTTGCCATAAGACTTGTTGGGATATACAAAAAATGCTGCATCCAAACTGTTCTTGTACACTGCACTGCCTTTTTGTTGAGACGATTCAGACGTTTCGGACATTTCAAATGTTTGTTCACTAGGATCCTTTGTTCCCATGGGAAGGTCTAGTTCAATAGCTTTTTTGTAAACATTGTACTGGAAATCAGACATCTCGCACAAGACAACCTTTTCAGATTCGGGCAAACCACTTGGAGCAGTTCCCATAAAAATCTTTTTGGGCGTTGTATCTAAATTCTGCTGCAAGAATGACACCTTGCCTTGTAATGCTTTAGATAATTCAGACAAGGCATAGTCCGTCAATTTCGTAATACCCCCTTTAAAAATCCCTTGAGAAATCGACCCCGCTTTTGTAATCAATTCAGGTGTACTTTTGTTTAATTGATTCCTTATAGGAAATTGAATGTTGTGAATATTAAGTATATTGCTCATTTCAAATATTTCCTTGGGATTGTCGCGTATAGGTGTAGCCGTAAGAAGAACCAATCTGTAATTATGCGATTTGGACAACACAAAATGCAATGCTGTATAAATGTCGTTGTTTGTTATGTTATGTGCTTCGTCCACAATTATTACTGTATTACTCAAGTTTGTAATAGGTTTGCTTGTAGGCCTTTTGCTTAAAACACGATTCACAAATGTGCCATAATTAAGAAACCAGTAGTTGTTTTCGATTTCCTTGTTGACACGCGTGCGGTCACTGCGTTCGCTGCGTTCGCTGTCACGTGCGCGTTCGCTGTCACGTGCGCGTTCGCTGTCCGTAACATATGTATTTCCTGTACACAAACTCATAAGCTCATTGACAAAATTTTGCTTGATATTGTCATTTTTAACAAGTACCACAACTTTTCTTCCCATGTTGGCAAGGTATTCCTTGAAACCTTCTGCAATGGTAATGCTTGTACACGTTTTTCCAGTACCTAGTGCATGATAAACAAGAATATTATCATAGATAGTATTTTTAGATATCATATTCCGCAAGAGCATTTGATGAGGCTCCTGGTATAAATCTGGTCGACGTGTTTGGAGCTTGAACTCCCTCTTGTTCAACGTGTTTCCGTCAAATTCCTTGTAATAGGACATCCCTTTAATGTTGTTAGGGATTTTTTATTTAGTTAATTTGTTGATGACACTGGAAACGGTGTTGACAGGACCGAGCTCTCGACGGTGGTGGCTGGTACACCGACTTCTTCTTTGGTGACGACCACCGGAGTACCACTAGAGTACATCCAATGATACGAGTACATGGCAATAGGGACCAATAATACTATTGGCAGCCTTGATCGATCGTCTTGTTTTTTCTTTGGAATTACAAATTTCATGATAATGCTAGCAATGAACGTAGCAATTGCCACGTAAACATGGAAAGACATCTTTATATAGTTAAGACATATAAAAATGCAGCAAGGGTCGTACGCGTTAATGGCATATTTAATTTAACTAAATTAACTAATAGATATGACAGATCTAAAAGAAGTCAGCGTTGTCAAATGCGAAAAGGAAACAATCATGTTTCGTACTTTTTCTGAATACATAGAAGACTTATTTGACAATGAAGCGGTATCTAAAAAGGAGTTCCAGAAGGACCTTTTAGATATTGCAAAATGGGATTCTAGTACACAAGAACAAGAATTGGTTGATTTCTTGAAATGGGCCAAGCGAAAACGTGGTATAGACTTTCTTAATGTATACAATACTGTAATCGACTGTTATGCAATACTTCTAGATACTACACGTACTGTTGAGCTCAATAAGTTTTTCTATAAAGGTCTTCGTTCTGTTGCAAGGCACTACTATGAGAACATTAGAAAGTGGGCAAAAACGGGACCTGAAAGGGAATGTATTATTGAGTTATTACGATTCACATTACAGTCTCTCATGCCCGTTCACTCAGTGAAGGGAGATTTTGTGTTTTACGAGTTTAGAGAAGAACAAGATTCTATTTCAGACTCTATTCCAACAAAGGAGTCATTCCCAAGGTTGCTCGTAGAAAAAAAATCAGATAGCACAGATTCGCCACTAGAGTACCTGTCAAGTACAGGATTTTTGGATGACACACCAACACCACAAAAAATCACAGAAAAACGTAACTCTGGAGATCTGAAGGAAATCAAACTCGTCAAATTAAAGAAAGGAGGCACTGTACGTATTGGACTCGTAGTAGATGAGATAAACGAACCTTTTTTCACAGATTAGCGTCTTCTCATGGTTCCAAGGCTTCTAGAACTTGTTCTTGTCGGGACTTCTACAACTTGATCGGATAATTTTTGTATTTCAGCTGTTTGAGTTTGCACAAGTTCTGTGAGGTCATTGTTTGTGCTTGTAAGCTGAGTAATATTAGTTTTGTGATAGTTGATTTCATCATTTAATTTCTGTACAAGTGCATTGTTCATTTCTATCTCTTTTTGAAAAAGCAAAATAGCATCATTACTTTCTTTGATTAAGTTGTCTTTACGTGTGACGGACTCTCTTAGTGCATTGTTTTCCATTTCCAAATTTGCAATCTTGGATTCCAAGTCAGCAAGCTTCTTGGATACCTCATCAGACGCCTTTGTTGCAAGCGTTAATTTTTGTTGAAGGTCACCTATTTGATCCGACTTTGCATTGTTACTATTTGTAATTTGTGTAATTTTCTCTTGCAATTCCTTTTTTTCAGCTGTGTGTTGGGCATCTTGGGATTCCAATTTTTTGGTCGAGGCGTCAAGGGTGTTTTTTTGCGTTTCAATGGATTCCCTCAGGCTTGCAATTGTATCTTCGTACACAGTGTTGAGTTCTTTGAGTTGAGCCTTTTCAGATTTCACCTTTTCAAGTTCCTGTGAAAGAGACTTGATTTCTTCTTGAAAACGATTGTTACCAAATGTTTTTTCAGAGGCATTTGCTGTATCAAGAAAGGTATCAGGTTCGCTCGACATTGTTTACAGTCTAACAATAAAATCACATTAATATAAAAAACGCATACAACACTTAGTCTACTTTTGGTAAAAATTGTCCAGCAAGACGTTCACCAACTATGACGCTAGCATCGTGTTGTGTCATTTTTAGAGTTTGTACTTTTTCTAGATTTTCCAAATACAACTGGATGTTGTCATTGAATCGAGAGTGGTTGAAATTTGCAAGTGTAACGTTCTTGCATACGAATTCAAACAGCGTCGGCGACTTTTGGTAAAGGTATTTGTACTTTTGTTTCAAGTCGGAATGACTAGTGCTTGAAGAGTCTGCAACAAGTCCATTTATTTGACTTTTTAACAACTGAATGTCAATCGGCATTTGTCATTGTCAACTAATTTAAATTCGTATAACAAACTAGGATTTGAATTGACAATTGCAAAAATGTAATTAAAAAAAAATAAACTTGAGCTCCACAAGACATCCTTTAATGGCTGCGGACACGGTAAAGGAGGTCATAACACGCATTCAAAAATTATCTCCAAAGGAAAAGTGTCATGTACTTAAATTACTTAAACGGGATAAAGTCGAATTTACAAAGAATGCCAATGGGTATTTTTTTGACTTGACAAATTTGGAAGAGCAAATTGTTATGAACATTAAGAATTGCCTTGATTCCATAGAGCGTAATAGGCATCAGCTTGAGCAGATGAACACGAGGCGCGAGGAACTTGTAATGTACTACAAAAAAGTCATTCATGAAAATACACAAAAGGCACAAAAGGAAAATCAACAATTTTATCAGTCAAGGATTGCATTGATTCCACATCCAAGTAGCATAACAGTCCGTGTTACTCGTCGGAATGTAGTTCCTCCAGACACTCGAGACCCAGACGACATACTTAGGGATCAACTAAAACCCAAGTTCTCTAAGGATTCGATTTTCCACAAAATAGAATCAAGAATGCGCGCCCAAAGACAACGTCGAAATGCAGAGCGTACTCGTCACAGGGATGATACAGATGAATACTATCAGGAAAAAGAAGGCAGTGAAGCTGAATATGATGGTGATATGAACTACGAAGGGGACGTAAATGAAATAGACATTGATATCGAAGGTGATATTGATGTGGACATTGAAATTGACCAGGACATTGATGTTGAAGGTGACGATATTGAAGGCGATCCGGATATTGATCAATCCGATCATGAAGTTGAAGGGGATCCCGAAGGGGAGATAGAAACGGAAGTTGACTCCCAGCTGGAATCTCAATCGGAGGATACAGACATTCAAACACACATGGAAATGGAATATTACAAAAAAGTATTAAATAAACAAGGATACACATTTGATGACAACAAGTACTGTTATCTTGTGTATCAAGAGTACATCAAGTAAAATTGAATTAAATTTAGACTAACTAATTAAGTAACTTGATGGGTATCGTACATTACTTTGGGCACCTTTATAGAAAATGGCATGGCGAGATGATTAAAAGTGAAACCGAATTGCGAACTAGTTTTTCTGTTTCACATTTGTTTTTTGACTTTAACAGTTTAATACATCCATGTGCAAGAAGGGTACTAGAAAACGTTGCAGACAACGTTAGTCAGTTAGAGGAAAATCAGATTACAAGGGCCATCATTGAATACACAATTACCTATACACAGTCTATTGTAGACCTTATTAAACCAGATAACTTGTACATATACATTGATGGGGTAGCTCCACGAGCAAAGATAAACCAACAAAGATCAAGACGGTACAAAGCCCATTTTACGGGCGAATCGGGAGTATGGAATACAAACAAAATAACACCTGGAACAAAATTTATGAAAGAATTATCTAAAGCTTTGTATGAAAGGGACTTTGGATGCGCAACAAGCATTAGTGACTCTGATGTGCCAGGAGAAGGAGAACACAAAATGACAAAAGTCATTGAGGCTATAGACTCTGGAAATACACCACCGGTTATTTGCATTTATGGTCTAGATGCTGATCTAATTATGCTGAGTTTGATCAATAAGAATGCTGATAAAATTGTACTGCTACGTGACCCAGATTTGGATGGAGAAAAATACATCTACGTTGACATACACAAATTACGAGGATGCATCGCAAGAGACACATTCACCGAAAATGAAAAAGTCCCTGACGGGTTTTATTATGATTACTTCTTCTTGTGTATGCTCTTAGGGAATGACTTCCTTGAGCACATTCCAAGTTTAAGCATTCGTAAAGATGGTATTCGCAATGTACTGAGATGTTACAAAAATGCCTTGAAACGGTTAAATGTAAAGGGACTTGTCAATGTCCAGACGGTGTCTGTGAATACCACTGTGTTAATTGACATATTCTCTCAACTTGCAAGATCAGAAGACTACTATTTCAAAAACATAAAGTCCAAATCTAAATGCATTGACGCTGTAGAAAACACTGATACCGTGCATTATTACACAACTGATTTTGTGCAATTCAACAAGCCAGGGTACAAGGACAGATACTACACTTTTCATGGTATACACGACAGACAACATGCGTGTGAACAATACATAATGGGATTGTACTGGGTTCTTGGGTACTACCGAGGGCACCTTCACGATAATTGGGATTACTATTACCCTTATAGTGGATCTCCTTTTGTAAGTGACCTATATAATTATTGTGTAACCGTAGGCATGCCTAACAACTTGTCATTTTCACCTTCAAAGCCACTACAGAGCTTGTGCCAGCTTTTTATGGTATTGCCCAAGAAGTCCCTTTTGGAATGTCTTTTACAAACACATCCTGAATTGTATGAGAAAATAAAAAGGATCTTCTCTTCAGGGCAACTTGAATATGTGTACCCGGATAAGTTGTGGATTTATACAGGAGAATCTGAATATCTTTGGCAAAGCAAACCAATTTTAGATAATTACCCGGACAATTTAGTTAGCTTACTTATACAGTAAATGTTGTCGGTAGAAATTCGGTTGTTTTTTTCGATGTAATCTAATTTTTTTTTTATACAATACAATTAAACAACAACTAAAATGGATCAAACTACTATTACACAAGCAATTCAAGCAATTCTTATTATTGCCGCCGTTAACTGGGCTCTTGTTGCATACAACGGTACCGATCTAGTTGCTATGATTACAGGCCCTGGTGAAATGGAAAAGTATGTAAAGTATGCTATCGGCGCTGTTGGCTTGTATGCTGCTTACACAGCTTACATGTAATACATTTCTATGTAAAATTCTAAATTACATTTCTTTGTAAATTTTTTTAGTATTCGATATTGATTTTACAAAGTATGCGACCATTCTTGGACGCAAAAATGCGTAAGATTTTGGATATTTTTTCCTTACGGTACTTTAAACCAAAATGAACAAAACAACCGCGAGCACGGTCTCTAGATCGAGGAGAGTAGTCAAAACGAAGGTTGAAGTAGTGGAGCCAACAACTGTGCCTGAAACAGTAACGGTTACTCCTACCCCTGTCGCTACAGAGACAGTAGAGCAACCTCAAGTGGATGCTCTTGCGACTTCTATGGAAACGTTGAGATCTCGTTTTGACACGTTGGTAACGGTGAGAGTGGAACAAATGAACCAAATTAAAAAGGAACTTGTGGAAATCAAAAAGCTCCAAAAGGATTATGACCGTCTTGTTCGAGATCTTTCTAAGAAGTCTAGAAAAAAGACTAGATCTGCAGCTAATGCAAATGGTGTAGCTCGAAAGCCATCTGGATTTGCTAGTGCTGTTGTTGTTTCTGATGCCATGTATGAGTTCTTGGCTCAATTTGGTGTTAAACGTGGCGATCCTATTGCACGAACGGATGTCACGCGTTATATTGCTAGTTACATCAAGTCAAATGACCTTCAAAATCCCAATTATCGTCGCGAAATTATGGCTGATGACACACTTAAAAAGTTGTTTGGCCCACCCATTGAACTAAAAGATCCTAACAACCCCGAGTCTCCTAAAGTATACAGTTACATGAGACTTCAAAAGTACATCAGTCCTCATTTCCCTCGCAAAAATTGAAATATAATCGGATATAGTTATTGTATACACAATGGACAATCCAAATAACATACTTATTACAAAGGAGATAGTAGAAAACATTCTAAATTACTATGGAAATATAGGAGACAATGGTCTCCCATTAGAAATAGGTAATTTAGAATACTACCAGCAGGCATTTGTGCACGAGTCGTACTTTCAAAGTGTACAAAATACACTTAAGAACTCAGTTGGTGATACAGTTGTATTTCCATACATTCCCAAGGAATCCAGTGAACGTCTTGAGTATCTTGGTGATCACATCCTTAAGGCCGTGATGGGCAGGTACCTTTACACACGTTTTGACACGGAACGTGAGGGATTCTTAACAAAGTTGAAGATCAAAATTGAAAAATGCAGTATGTTACACAAAATAGGCGTGACTCTTGGATTTAAAAAGTACTTGTTATTGAGTCTTCAAGTGGAAAACCAGACCATATTGGACATTGATCGTGGACGGAATACTCCAAGTTATTACGAAGATGCTTTTGAAGCATTTGTGGGTAGTATTCTTTTAGATTTTGGAGAGCGTGGGTATGTGTATGCTGACAGATTTGTGACGCGGATTATTGAAAATATCATTGATTTTGCGGAACTTGTTTCAAAGAACGACAACTTTAAAGACAGTTTGCAAAGGTATTTTCAGAGCATCAAGTGGAACACGCCTGTATATTCTGGATTGTGTGATTCGGGTCCACTTTACCGCAAAGTGTTTACAAGAATGTTGACTATAACGGCAGCTCAATTGGAACAACTTGAGCCAAATGTGAAATTAGTAATACAACGATACTCTACAAGCGTCACATTACATTACAAAAAAACAGACTCCATTGTGTATACAAAATTATTTGAACTTGTCACATCAGGACACGTTGTTCTTGGTGTTGGATTCGGGAAAAAGGTGATTGTTGCTGAACAAGAGTGTGCCAAGGTGTGTATGGGGAATCTTAAATTGGATGACAATTTTTAGGTTTCCCAGATTTGGTCTAGGTCAATTTCAAGTGGCTCCGCTCGTGGTTGGAGTTTAGTGGAGTTTAAGATACGTTTAATAATACAATATTGTAGAGCTGTTTCTATGTGGTTTTTAAAATTGATAGTATTCAACAAAAAAATATTTACAAATCTTTTCAGGACGCGCATATCAATGACGGTAATATCCAGTTCATTACGTTTTTGAAGAATGGTGGAAATGTCTACTTCAAAAAGAACTAATTTGTAAACAATGTCTACAAGAATTTGAAACCGGGAATGTGCTGGATGTGTGTGTTCATTTTCAAGAAGTTTTTCAGCAATTTCTATTTTTTCTTTACGAGACATATTTTTCCCACGCTTTTGGAGATCAAAGTACTCCGAAACACTTTTAATACATGTACTTAGGATGTGTGCTATTTGACTACATGTGATGGGGTCTCTTAACAAGTTGTCTGCGTACATAAAAGTGTCATTTGATTTTCGTGTCAACTTGCTATAGTTTTCAGAATACATTTTACGGATATCATTGTAACTCGTATTGTAGTTCATACTGACATCCTTAAAGGTCGCATATTGACCCCTTTTTACGTGTGTAGTGCAATGTGATTTCAATTTATAACTTGGAGCGACACACGTCGTTAAAGTGTATAGATCATATAAATACCACCACTGATTGTCAAACATATGACCATTTATTACTGCGCCATAACTAAGATCATTTGCAATGTCCGCGAGTGTATCTAGAGATGCTCCAGAATTGAGATAATTTGCATAAATTGCATTGCTTATAGAATGTGGCTCTGAACTGCAAACGAGAAATACATTTGTAAAATCAAACGCCATTTCTGTATTAAGCGCAATGTCGATGCGTGATGGCATGTCAAGTTCCTTTTCTTTTGTGTCAATGGACTGTAAGAATTCCGCCACGTCAAATGCCTCTCCTTTATGTACTATGGTGTACACTCGTAACTGATCAAACATAAAATACAATTGACGTAGATCAAAATCTGACTTGTACACAATAGTTTCGGTCGAGAAATCAAAACTTCCAGTCAAATCTTTAACGACGGTTTTGACAAGCTTATTGAGTTCAAGTAGACTCGGTTTACTAAATCGAATTTCGGTGACACGTCCTGAAAATGGTGTTGTAAACAACTCTAGTAGCTTTTGATTGTTAAAAGTAACGACAATGGGTACACATGAATTTGCCCAGATGTGCTCTATACAAGTCACAATGTTTTTTTCAGCGGGTTCAATATTTTCAATGAGCACAACATTGGGCTTGTTTGAGCCTATTGTGGCCTGATTGTACCCAGGGAACATCACGTCAGATGTGTTACGCACATTGTCTGCTTCAAAGTTGTGCACATGCATTTGTTTCAACATCAATTTAAGAGTTGCAGATTTGCCACATCCTACTGGTCCGTGTACACACAACAATTGCCGTTTATCAGGTACCTGGTCAAGTTGTTCGGTCCAATTTCTTACAAGTTGTACAACTTCCTTTTGAAACAACGCCTTTTTTGTTGTAGGCGAATACAATTTCTCCATTAAACTAAAAAAAAAAATTATGTTTAAATATTAATGTTAGAACAGTTGTCTGTAATGCACTGCATTATCTGTAATGCATCCATCGATACAAAACAAAACGAGCATACCTGTAGCATCAGAAACAAACGTCCGATGAGAGTACTGCCAAGTGGACACAAAGTGCAACGCGTAAGGAAATTGGGATTATTTTATGGGAGCCCATTAAATAATGGCGGCAGTATTTAACGAAACGCTTACACGATACATAGAACTGAATAAAAAGTTGACGGAACTTCGCAAATCTGTAAAAGATCACAAAGAACAGGCTCAAACACTTGAAAAAGAAATAATGGATTATATGACCCAAAATAACATGGATAGCATCAGTCTTAAGGATGGCCAAATAGTCATTTACACTAAGAAAATTTCACAAGCATTTAAAAAAGACTCAATTGTAGAGACCCTTACCGAGAAATTGCAAGATCAAGATAAAGCAGAAGATCTTGCCACGAGCATTATTCAAAATAAGAAATACGTCACAGAAAAGTCCGTAAAAGCATTGCTAAAGAAGAAAATTTGATCAAAGAGTTTCTTCAGAATCTTCAGAATCGTGGTCTTGAACGATCTCCTGTGATCCAACTCTTGTCAATTGTAAGTAGTTTTCCATGAGGAGTGGTGTAGAGTCGCTACCACCGTCTTCAGTATCTGTGTTCGGTTCGGTTATGGAAATTGAATAAGTATTTTCCGCGATAGATTCTAGTTTGTGTAAAACAATATACCTAGATGGTTCTATAGTATACATTTTGTCATAACCTAGCTTGCTTGGGTGAATGCAGTTGAGTCGTTTATAAACAATTTCTTCGGTATAATCTTTTACATGTTTTTTGAATTCTTGTACCATCAACAGTGTTTGTTTGTAGGGTAACAAAGCACCGTGTCCTTCGAGGAAGAGGGTATCATAAACGTCATATCTTATTGTGGGTAAAAGGGACTTGATCATACTAAAGATGTAACTTCGTTTAAGTACATTTAGGTAGTCTGCTATGCCTTTTTGATGTTCAGGAAAAGGGCAATCCCCGCGGTCATGTGAATGACACAGTGTATCGCTGCATTTGTAATCTGGTATACTTGTGGATACGAAATTGTCATGGTCAAAGCGAAAACATCCAGCATGACCATGGCCATTCCAGTGATCCACGAGGCCTTTTACTTTGTATCCAATGCGACCGCACGCGTAACATCTTTCAATGTTGTGATGAGTAAGTCCATTGCAGCGTTCGGTTTTGTACAGTCCTATTTTGCACACAGGACATATAAGAAAACTTGTTACATCTTCGATAAGGGCTTTGATTTGTTCTACGGCGATATCTTTAGTGATCTCGCGATTTAAATATAGATAGTCAGATTCTGTATAGGATATTTCGTCATTGTGGGCATTTTTGTTGAAAAAGTAGTTGTGTACATTTTCAGATTCCATTTCATAGTTGGTTTTGCAATCAAAACAAATCAATTGATAGTAGCTTATAGATTCGTTGCAATTGTAGCAAAACTTACGAAGACACTTTGAGTTTTGATGGCACTGTATGACAAGATCACCTGCTTGCGAATTGCGGATTGACTCGTTTTCTACAAATACAACGGAGTCGCATTGTTTATTTTGAAAAGAGGCATCCCATACTCGTAATGGACATCTTACAAGTGTGTAACCAGGAAAGGCGTGTGCATTGGCGTGGATTAAGAACGTTTCATAGTCCCTTTGTGTAAGAAATACGTGTTCTAAAGAACTGTGATCAAATACAATTTTAAAACCAATGCTTGTGACGCAATCAGAAAAGGGGAATGGACAGGCAAAATGCGAGTTTGTTTCATTTATGGGATGGTTTGTGTAATCTGTCAAAAGTCGTCTTGTGCACCCTACGCAAAGATAGTGTACACCACAAGCACTAGGAAAAAGCAGTTCTTCTGGAAGAATGCCGTTATGAAATAATTTGGGATCTATATCTCCAAGTGGAATCGGCCCATTTTTATTGCACAACAAATACCTATTTTCAAAACAGACGCAACAAGAGTATTCCGGGGATAACAAGAGGCCGGTTTCATTCATTAACAATCCGCAATAAAAAAACTTCAACGCGTTCAACATAAGAATCCAACAACCATCTCGAATTCGTTTTGAACGTCCAGCTCTATATACATGTTTTTGATGTCCGTGGGCGAAAAGAAATCAAATATCCAATCAGATTTATAGTGAAACTCTTTGCCAAAGAGGTCGGACACATGAATTCTGATCTTTTCAAAACACACATTCTGGTCCGATGTCAATTCTTCTCCATTGACAAACATTTTTATTGTTATGGTTACGTAATCCGCATCAGGTACAAACGACTCGCTAGTGTACAGGTTATTGAACGAGTAACTTGTTTGTGAAAATCCAAGCAAAAGGAGCAGCTTGGATGTCATGTGAAAATATTCCAGTTCCTTACACCAAATAGAAACCTTGTTTTTATGCTTGTGATATTCGATCTCATATTTGTGTGTACAATGTTCATCTAAAGTCTTTTTAATTACGTTTATAAGGTCATGTACCTGATAGTATCCTGTAGGAATGTAACATACGGTTGTGTCCGTGGCATCTTGTAATGTAAATTGATTATTGTCCTTTGTCACATTGTAGAAATTGCATTCCGTCACAAATTCATCAATCCACACCGCCTTACACTGAGAGATATTTAGTCTAAGGACTTCTGCAACCCCATTCCCTTGCAATGTTTTATATATTTTTTTTGGCGCGGAAATGTTTTGCAGTGATACAACCGGTGTAGGCAGTGGTTGTGAGGTTGGCGCGACGGGCTGTGGAAGTGGTAGTGAGGTCTGTTCCTTTGGCGCGACGGGCTGTGGTAGGGCGTCT
>Ga0214923_10002963_pt1 | contig 21800 bp, 20 predicted proteins | sample LL1510_MetaG_FD_177993 | JGI IMG/M metagenome (GOLD analysis project Ga0214923, IMG submission 177993) | Freshwater microbial communities from Lake Lanier, Atlanta, Georgia, United States - LL-1510 | ecosystem: Environmental > Aquatic > Freshwater > Lake | place: USA: Georgia | collected...
ATTATCCATAATAATATATCGTCCTTGTTTTTTAGCTTGAATAAAGTAATTCTGATATTTTTCAAATTTGTCTAACAAATGAGGTAGACAATAATCATAATGATTAAATTTAGAACTGAATTCTAATAGATTAAGCGGAACTTCGTGAGATATTTTCATAACGTATTTAATATAAATATAAGAAAGGAATAAGCCAATTTAATTTTAAAAAGGCTTATCGTCTTCTCTTTTGATTAGAAAGTGACAATATTGTCTAATTACTTCATCAGTTGTACCCATAGCATGTTCATTAATGAACTCTTCAACTAATAATTTAGTTCCACCGAATGTTTTACGAAGACTATCTTTTAGGTTTTGAAGTCGATCGTTTTCATCTCTTTGAAAGTCGTTTCTTAGATTTTTTAGTCTTCGATTATAACTTAAACGAATATCTCGTTCTTTTTCTTGTTTGGTAGCAAACTCAAAATCACTGTTACGTACTTCAGCTATTTCTTCAGCCATCCACCAATACTCATACTCAATATATTTGGCGTATGGAGAGTACTCAAAATCACCATTTCTACATTTATCCATAATTGGAGCATTAGACTTCAAAAATTTATGCATTGGATACCTTCTATACCAATAAAATACATTAAACTTAGGTAACTTAGTAGGTTTTTTAGGAGCTTTACCTGTAGTGTAAGGTACAAACTCATGAATTATGTCTTTTGCTTTAACCATTATTCAAATATGATATTTAATGTTTCATTTCTTACTTCACGAGGACCCAAATCTGTATTAAAAGTAGTTCTAATATAAATGTGGGCTGTATCTCCTACCATTTCATTATCGAAAATAATATTTTGAGTAGGTGTATATGTATATTTACTATATGTACCTAAAAGTGTTTCAGTGTATGGACAATCCCAACACATATGAGGATTCAATTGATAACCGACTATATTCAAAGGAGCATATTCATTTGCTAATATAGTCATATTATAAACATGATTACCAATAGAAACTGGATTTTGAAAATTATTATCACTAAACCAACCTAAATATGAATACATTGGTGTTACAAAATGAACTGTGTCCATTATGATCCAATAATCAGAATCAAATGCTGATTCAACAAGTGGTACTTTATTAATAACGTATTCTGAATTTACTGGTGTTAAATTGCCTTTAATAGTAAAGTAATTCAAACCAACATAAGTAACATGCCAATAACCATCATCTCTTAATTCAGCATTAGTTGATGAAACATAATATTGAGCATCACACCCACCGGGGCATACTTCAGGTTCAATTTCTTTTTGACATGAAATGAACACAATTGATAATAACAGTATTGTTAATTTTTTCATGTCTAAATATAATAAAGAAAGGCCAGGAGGCCAAACCTTAGTATTTCTTTATATCGTTATCTTTATTATTACGATAACCATTATCATAAGAAGATATATAAATAGGAGGATTATAGTTAGGTTCCGTTTTTTTTTGTTGTGGTTCTTCTATGAAAGGTTCAATTATAGGAGGTTCAGGTTCAATCACTGGTTCTTCTATGATTGGTTCTGGTTCTTCATTAATAAATTCTTCTTGTTTAATTAAATCTTCTAATGGTATAATAGGTTCATATTCTTCTACTTCAGGCTCATATTCTATAGTAGGAGTAACTGTGGGTTTAAGTTGTTTAAAGGCAAAGTTAGCTGCGATTACGAGTGCTATAGCTAATGGATCAAATACGAATATTATAACCAATAAAAACCAGTTAATAATTTGGTCCATAGGTCTACCTGTTAGTGTACTTAAGTATTTAAGTGGACCTAACTCACCTGACAATTCGGCTTTAGATTCGATATCAAGAATTTTCATGTCTAAAGCTGATATACTATCTGTAGTAGCAACTAATTTATTTTCAACTATTTCTTTATTTGTTATAGCTGAGTTTAATTGTGCTTCAAATGTTTTTCTATTTGCGTTATTTGCTTTAGTAACTAATTGACCTGTTTTCTTATCTACAGATTGTGTAGTTGAGCCAGTAGACAAAGCATTTCGTAGTTGTGAAATGTCTTCATCTAATTTTTGTTTTTCGGTTTGATAATCAGCTCTATTTTGTTCAAAACGTTCTTTTTTAACTTTGTATACTTGAGCTTCTTTACCTACCACACTTGCTTTACTTGCTGTGTCTTGATAAGCAGCACTTAAAAATCCATAAATACCAGCGGATGTTAATAGCACTAACACCACCATAGCAATAGATAGATATGTTCGTAGTACTTTATTAATTGTACTCCAATATTGATACAATAATGAAGCTACAACTAGTTTAGCTACTTCTAAACTACCTGCCATAACCATTACTTCTAAACTTGCACCTGCAAATAGTTTAGATAGACCTGTAACTGAATAAAAAGCAGCACTTGCACTGACAGAAAGAGCAGAGAGTGCTATTAATATAGGGAATATTTTTTTCTTCATATTATAATGATAATAAAAAAAGGCCCGAAGGCCAAACTTTAAATTATTTTTATCCTTCACAAGAAATACATTCTGATAATCGTTGTAAATTATCTCCTCTTAATACACTTTCTGTGCGAAGATAATACAGTGTCTTAATTCCCTGCTTCCATGCTTCTTTATGAACCATACTAATGAATTTTGGAGTGTCATTTGGATCAAAACATAGGTTTAATGAAATTGCTTGGTCTACATATTGTTGTCTGATACCATTTTGTTTAACAATTTCTAACTGGTTGATTTCTTTGAATGTTAAAAACACTTCTTTTTCTTCATCAGTTAAAATATAGTCAGGTAATCCTAAAACTGAACCTTGATCTTTTAAAATTTGATCCCAAACACTATCAATGTTATATCCTTTTTTAGTAAGCAATGCTTCTAAAATTTTATTACGCTTAATGAATACACCTTTAGCTGTTTTCAAATTATAAACATTAGCTGGAATTGGTTCAATTGAAGGTGATACGCCTCCTGAAATATGAGCATTAGATACTGTAGGTGCGGGTGCTAAATGGTGAGTATGTCTTAAACCTGTACCTTTACACCATTCTGGCTCACCATATAATTCTGCTTGTTCTTTAGATGCTTTAATAGCTTCTTTCTGGATAAAATTAAACATTAATCGTGTGTATGAGTTAGCTTGAATACCCACAAACGGCAATCTTTTTTGTTGTAGAAATGTATGCCAACCTAAAACACCTAACCCAATTGCTCTACCTTTAGTAGCAGAACGAACTGTGTTTTCCATAAACTTAACATTCTTAGCTCTATCAATGAATTCTTGAAGTACACCTTCTAAGAACCAAATTGATAATTCAGGTAATGTCATTCCATTTTCAAACTTATAGTCTTTCCATTCATCCCAACGAGCTAAATTTAAAGATGATAGACAACAAATAAATGAGTGTAATTCATCTGTATATAAAGCAATCTCAGTGCAAATGTTAGTCATTGACACTTTTAAGTTATTTTGCTTATATGCTTCAGGATTTGCTTTATTTACATTATCTTCAAACATGATATAAGGTTCACCTGTTTCAAGACGTGTTTTAAGAATCTCACCCCATATTTTTAATGACTTAGGATCTTTATTTTCTAGTTTGTTCATAAATTCATCATCAACAACAACACATTGATGAAGATTTAAACATTGTCTGTTAACATCTCCTTTAGGACGACGAATACCTAAAAATTCTTCTATGTCTGGGTGGTTAATACTTAAATTAACAGATGCTGCTCCTCTACGAACACTACCTTGGTTAGTAGCTAAGATTGTAGAGTCATAAATTTTACACCATGGAACAACACCTTCTGATACTCCATTATCTCTAATGGCTTTACCTCTACCTCTAATACGTGATACTCCAATTCCTACTCCACCACCTTGAGATGATAAACGCATTAATTCAGAATTTGCATCTGCAATACCTTCAATACTATCACCTACGTCAATACCAAAACATGAAATAGGCATTCCACGTTCTGTTCCCATGTTTGATAATACTGGTGATGCTAAACATAACCAGTTTTTAACTATTGCCTCATAAAACAATGGTTGTAAATCCTTACGTTTTAAACGGCGAGCAGCGAATTTACTTACTCTTTTATAAGCGTCAAATACATCTTCATCAGGTAGTAAATACCCTTTAGAAATCATTGAAAGTCCAATTTCATCAAACCATTCAGGATAATGTTTTCCTTTGATCCAATTGCTTGTGTCTACTTGTATATTACTCATTTATTCTGTTTATTATATTTTTTCCTATTATCAGATATTATTAAAGGTTGTGAATTATCCCACCTAATTGTACCTCCTTTACTTAAAGGTATTATATGATCTAATTCCCAATATGTTCCATAATTTTCCCAAGTCATTTCTGGGGTAAATTGATTTTCTAGATGTGACATGAATTCTTCTTTACTACAACCTATAAGATCTAAAGTTTTTTGACTTTTATATTCTTTTAACATTAATTTATATACTCTATTTCTTAAATTAAATATTACTCTTTGTTGTGGAGTAGCTTTTTTCTTATAATCCCTTTGATATTTTTTCCAATCATCATTATTTTCTCTCCATTTATTATAATATTCTGTTCTAGCTTCTTTATTTTGTTTATTGTAATTTTTACTTTCTTCTCCCCAACAAGGTTTACATTTAGAACTATAATTATTTCTTTTTTCTCTCCAATAAAAATTTTCTATAGGTTGAATAATTTTACATTTTGTACATTTTTTTTCCATAATTGTGTTTTATTATAAATATGGAAAGGGGACAAATAGTTGACTCTTTTATAAATCTGACCAGTCACCTGTTGACTTTGCATAAGAAGTTGGACGTTGAGCAAAGAAATCCTGGTGTTCTACTCCATTAGTTAAGTGACCAAACCATTCCATTTGTTTTAGTAAATTAGGGTCTATGTTATTATAAATAGAAGAATAACCAAGTTCTATCATTTTTTCATTAGCTCTTGCTTTAATAAAGTTTTTAAGTTGATCTACGTTTAATCCTTCTACTTCCCCCAATTCAAAAGCTTTGTCAATAAAGTTAAATTCAAGTTGAACCGAAAGGTAGCATGCTTCTGTAATTTTGTTTCTTAGTTCATCTGTGTCCAATTCAGGATTTTCGCTAAGTAAGGTTCTAAATAACCAACATCCTGCTTTAGAGTGTAATGATTCATCTCTTACACTCCAAGCTACAATTTGGCCTGTACCTTTCATTAAGTTTCTTAATTGGAAACTCATCAATACAGCAAACGAAGAAAACAAATTAACACCTTCAGTGAATGCTGAAAATATAGCTAATGATAATGCTTGTTCTTCTAAAGTAGTGCCTGGTGTTTCAATTAGACGCTCAATTTTAGCTTTTGATGTTTCGTCTTCTAAAAACGCTCTAAAATCATCTAGACCCAATTCTTCATTTAAACGAGCATAAGCTTCAGCATGTATTGATTCAAAGTCAGCAAATACACGAGCCATTGCTTGAATTTCAGGTTTTGGAAACCAAACTGATACTTTAGTTGACCAATAGTCGTTAACATGTACTTCTGTTTGAGCAAATGATTTTAAAATGTTACCTATTAGATTCTTTTCAGAATTGTTTAGTTTTAATTTCCAATCATTTAAGTCAGATGCAAGTGGTACCTCATCTGCTAGCCAATGTGCTCTATGTTGGTCTTTATAAAAATCAAACGCTGTCTGATATTCAAACGGTTTGTAAAAATTGCGGGGCTCAATAATCATAAATTGTCTTTAATTTCAAAAAATGCTTTCTGTAACTGTTCTCTCTCTAAATTCGTAACATCACTAAATTTATTTACTGGCTTAGCAGGATTAAAATTAGGCAACTCTTCATCATAGTCATCAAATATTTCCATTTGACCTGTTGAGGTGTCAATTTTAGCTCCGTATGTCATACCATCTCCACCATATCTGTTTTTCATTATATGAAAACGACCTGTACCAGCGACTTTATCCTCTTTCTTACGTGAGAGAGAAATAGCCACATCTGTAATCATGATTTTATCATAGCTACCTGCGGCTTTGTCGCCTTCGATGATATCATCTTTAGCGCCAGCACGATTAACTTGCGATACACTCCAAACAGGAATTTTTAACTCACGAGCTAATCCTTTTGTGCTTACATAAATATCATCTATTTCTTCTTTCCTATCACCCTTAGATCTTTTAGATCTTAACAAATCCACATAGTCAATAATAATTAAATCAGGTTTTGTACCTTGGTCAATAGTCTTTTTAATATGAGCTTCTATAGTAGACATAGATGCTTTACCTGGTGAGTATTCTTTAATTATAAGATTACCTTCCAAATTATCAACAGTTTCTTGTACTCTTTCTTTATAGTCATGAATCATATTAACAGGTATACCTGTAAAGAAGGCATCATATCGTTTACCAACATAACTTTCACTTAATTCAAGTGTATAGTGGATAACGTTGTAACCTAATTTAACAGCATGACCTCCGAGTGCTATCAATGTCCATGATTTACCACCACCTGGATTACCAAATATAAGACCAAAATCCCCATTACCTAGTCCACCTTGGAATAATACGTTAAATAACTCCCATGGTGTCGGAATTACTATTCGAGATTCTTCTCTATATCGAGTCTCAACGTCTTTATTATATTCTAGTCCTAAATTCTTATCACCACCAGCTTTTAAAGCATTATCAACTAAATGTCTAATTGAATCATAATCACCTGCCTTCAATAATTCTACTGAAGTCATAAGTGCTTTTTTAAGTTGTTGGTTTTTACAGAAGTTAGAAAATTCTTCTTCAATATAAACTAAGTCTTCATCAGAAGCAGTATATGCTTCTTTAAGTTGTTCTTTAATAGCTAATTGAAGTACTTCGTTTTCAATTTTTTTCATCTCCGTTTTCAACACTTCCATTGTGGGTGTAGTGTGATATTTAGAGTAGTATTTAATAATTTCATTGATAATCCAACGATGTGCTGAGTTATCAAAATACTCTTCACTAAGTATATCATTGATATTTACAAGAAATTCTTTATGTGTTAATAAAGAAGACAGTACTTTGATCTGGAACCCAGTTCCATATTGCGCAAGTGTATTTAGAGTCACAACCTTTTTATTTTAAGTTAATAATTCATTATTTAAAAAATCTCTAATATTGGCCGCTATCTCATATTCTTCAACATCAGGTAAAATAGCATATTCTAACATATCTTTAAGTAATGCTTTAAAATCACCATTATGTTTATTATCTAATGTGAGTTGTAATTTAATTTTCTCATTAAAATCACAATTAGCATTGTAGATTTCAGGATGCATTTTATTCTTCCAAAGTAATCTAGTACTGTAATCCATATTAAGAATATTTTTGCATTACAACATCAGCTATATTATAAAACTGATTCCAGTCATCTTTTCTCATTAATTGAGTCATAGAATGCATTTCTAATATAAATGCTTTTCTTTTATCACCTGCTAAGAAAATATCATCTGCTAAGTGATTAATTTGTTCTTTTATTGTCATAACTTATTATTTAAAACTATTTAATACTTTAAATGTATCTCGAATCCAATACTCAGCATTTTTTAATATATGTCCAAGTCCATCTTCGTTATACATTTTTAGAAATTCAGCTGCTTTAATACTTTCAACAGGTTGTTCAACTATTGTTTCAACATATAGTTTTTCATCCTCATCCATTAATGGACTTTCTAAATCCATCAATTTAAAATTCTTTCTAATACGATCACCTTCAAATATAACTTTAGAGTAAATAACATTGTCTTTAAGTTTATCTTCACATAACTCAAAAACTTCATCTAATGTTACTTTATCTTTAGTTATTTCAGGAAACAATTTAAATAGTTTTTTAGGTCCTAAACCAGGTACACCATCTATTTTATCTGAATTATCTCCCAATAATGTCTTATATAATATAAAATTCTGAGGAGGAAGGCCAAATTTATCTTTAACAGCTTTTGGTGTGTAGTATTCTTTAATAATAGGACTATACACTGTAATGTTATTATTTACGAGTTGTAGAAAGTCTTTATCTGCTGATACTATAACACACTTAGAATTAAATTTAGTTGACATATAGCTGGATAAATACGCTATAATATCATCTGCCTCGACTTTATCGATTGATATAAGATTGACGGGTAAACACTTTAAATAATGTATTAAACGCGTTATTTGATTAACCTTTGAGTCTTGTTCATCGTCAATGCCTTCAAAAGCAGAATGATTAGTCATTCTAGCTATATTACGGCCTGATTTATATTCGGGATGTAAGTTCTTCCTGTTTATGGAAGAACCTACTCCGTCGAATACTATGTAAACCGAAGTTGGTTTATTAGTGTTTATAAGAAATCCTAATGATCTCATAAAACCACCTAATCCACCAATGTGAGTCCCGTCTTGGTTTACATAACTTAAAACTGCAAAATTTCTCAAAAACAAATTTAACCCATCAATTATCAAGACTTTGTCATGCTTGTTAAAGGTTGCTTCTTGAGCAGGTTTAGAGTCTTGACTTATGTTATCAAATAACTTTAATAGGTCTTTTTTATCCATTATTCTTCGTCTATTAGGGTAATGTTTTCTTTACTTTCTTCCCATTCGGATTTATCTTCAGTAAGACCAATTCCCTCAATACTACCTAGAATATGAACCCACTCATGAGCATGTTGTTTTTTATACTCATTTACATCTTTAGTATCATCACCTATAAAACCATGAACTGTAGCTACAACTGTATTTTTAGTTTGTAAACCGGTAACGTGATTTTTATCTACTGATACTTTAGTACGAACAGCAAATTCTACTTCTTTACCATCTTTAGTTGCTTTCATTTTACTTGTTCCACTATTAGTAATATTACCAAATGTAATAACAATTGAAGCATCTAAAAACATTGTTTCACCATTTTTCATTTTCATTTTAGGTTGAGCAAATATATTTTCAGCTGGGGCAACCCATATCTTATTAATTGCTACCATTGTATTAGTATATGGTGAATTTTCTTTACGTGAGAGTGGGAAACGTTGGTTAATAAAATTTCCAAATTGTTGTGACATCGCACCTGCGTTCCACATTGGATTATTTTTATTTGCTTCAACACTCATTTTACAAGGTATAGATCCTATAGAGTCCCAGAAAAAACATAAATCATAAGGTAAGTTTCCTTTCTTTTGTTCATCTAATAAGTCAGCGATAAACTCAGCTACATCTTCAATTGTTTGAAGTGTACTTCTATCGTTATATAAGAAAAAACCTTTATAATCTATAACCTCTCCTGTAGATTCATCTATAATATCTTCAACTTGGAATCCCATTTGTTTAGCATGTTCCCAAGACCATTTCATCTCTGTTATAATAAACACAGGCAAAATGCCCATTTTCTGGGCATTTATTGCCAATTCAAGTAAAGCCGTTGTTTTACCTGTATTACTGTGTCCTCTTAATAGATTAATATGACCTATTCCTGCGCCTGGAAGCGAAGTTGATTCTTGCAATGCTGGTGAAAAAGGAATCCATTTTTGTTCTTTGAACTTGACTGTACTGTTTAGCAGCTTTTTCTCTTTAAATTTCTCTAGATTGAAATTAGCTTTAATTTCACTAGAGACTGCTGTCATTAAAGATTCTTTTTCTTTTTTCTTGGCCATTTAAAATGTAAATTTAAGATTATTCTTCGTCTTCAAATACTGAATCAAACTTATTAGCTTTAGAAGCTTTAGCTTTACCTTTAGGTGCAGCATAGTTTGATTGAGCTGGTGTTTCATCTTCCCATGGAAGATCATTTGGTACGTCTGTTGATTCTTCAGCTACTGTTTCTTCTTCAGTATCTGGATTTAAGAAGTTATACAACATACCTTTAATGTCTTCGAAAGATGATTTCTTTTGAAGTTCAAGAACATTTGGTTGTTCTGTTAACCAACTTTTAACTTGGTTCTTGTCATCACTCAAAGTTGATGTTTTAGGTTTGATACGAAGAGCACCAATTTTAACTTTACCACCTACGCTACCATCAGCATTAGGAACGATTTCTACTGTAAAGTCACGACCTTCAGTGATTGAAGTAAAATCACCATAGTCTTCGTCTTCAGCAATACCTAACAATTGCATGTAAATTTCTTTACCAAATTCCCATAGACGAACACCTTTGTCTTCTTCACCACGAACAATTACAGGTGCAAATACACGCATTTTAGGATCTAACTTTTTAGCTAGTTTCCAATTGTCAGAACCACCAGCATCACGAAGTTGGTTAGCCATTTCAACGATTGGATCTTTTTCACCCCAGTTAGTTAAAGCGTATGTTGGGAATTTTGAAAATCCGTAGTGGACGAACACTTCTTGGAATGGATTTTCTTTGTTTAGAATAGAAGGCACAAAACGAATTTGATACTTACCTTCAGTTTTTGGTTTCCAATAGTACTTGGAATAGTCGATTTTTTCTTTCTTACCAGAAGAATTAGACGATTGTAGAGAATTTAATCTCTGTTTAATTGCATTAATGTCCATAAATTTAATTTTGGTTTTTAATTTGTTATTATAATATATTACACTTTGTTAATAGGCCAAACTGCTTTAAAATAAGCTTAAATTGCCTTTATTTTTATTTGTGTTGAAATTCCTAACGGTAGTTAACCAGTAAAGACACCTTTGTGTCTATAATAAATATTGCAAAAGAATGTAAAGTTAAATTTTATTTTTTTGGAGTGAATTTAGATTTAATATCAAACGGTTTTACTATTTTTGCAATAAGATATTTATCAGCTATTTTTTTAGGTAACATCATAAGTCCACGTAACTTAGGAGGAGATATATTATATTTTTCCTGATATTCTTGTTCTAATTTATTATATTCATCTTCCATTCCTAATTCTTTCCAAGTTTTAAATTTTATACTTTTTAAAATTTCTTGAGTGATAGGATTGGTTAAGTCTGTCCCAATAAAATATTGGTTATTAAATCCAGTTTTCTTTGATTTTTTATATGAGTTTTTTAAATCAAATAAAGCGATATTATCCTCTTGTGGGGTAACATAATAATCTGGGAATGTAGGGGTGAAATCATATTGTTGATCATCGCCAAAAGATAAAGTAGTATATATATATTGAGGGTAATCTTCCATTTTTTCTGTTGTATCAGAAGGTAAGGGATATGTCTCTGGGTTATTAATGAATATGAAAGATTTAAAATTAGGATATGGGTGGTATAATTTTAATAATGAGATAGTTTGTTCTTTTGGTTTAGGGGTGTATTTTATATCTTCAGGATTACCTTCTTTTGATTGTTTATAAGGTATATTAGAACCAGGATTACCTTCATATATTTTGTAAGGTATATTCATTTTTTCTAATAATGAAATTGTTTTAGATATTTTTAATTGATTTGTTTGAGTATTTTTTGTAATAAAAATATCTATTCTTTTTAAATAAGGCAAAAAATAAAATTTATTCCCATTTACAACTATTTGTTCCTCACCTACATCTTCTCCTTTTTCATCACCACCATTGTAGTCAAAAGGTCGAATTTTATATTTAGTACTAATTTTATCTCCATCTAACATTAAACGACATATAGGGGAACCCGCTAATTTGTTTAAAATAAAAGTATCCATATTTGCTCTTATTGAGGTGGATACTTGATGTTCATCATTAGGTATTAAGTATTGAGTATCTAGAATTTTTTTAATACTTTCAATATTAGTGAAATGATATAAATTTCCTACTTGTTTACTTTCTTGTAATACTTCTTTTAATAGATTAGTTAATTTTAGAGGATTTATTTTATTTTTTATTTGAGATCTTAACCAATCAAAATAATATTGATTTCCAACAAAATATTTTTTAGCATTTCCTGTATCCTCATAATTAAGAGTTATACTTCCATCTAAATTTATTTTAAAATCTACACCACCAAATACTTCTTTAGGTATAAGTCTAAGAAGAGCATTCATAGTTAAAACATTTGGAGTTTTAAATCCTAATCTTTTCATCATAGGTAATATATCACTTGATACCATTCCCCATATAGGCTTATTAAGAGAAATTAGTTCTTGTATTCCTTTTAAAATTCCCCTAATATTTCCTCCAACCACCGCTAATTTATATATCCCACTTCCTTGAAGTCTAGCAGCTATATATCCCGTTTGATCTCCAAAAAAATACCAATCTTCAGCTCTTTCAAAAAATTTATATTTATCCCAAGCTTTACCTACAGATTTTTCATATGAAGTTTTATACAAGCTATAGAGATTATTTTGTTCTTCTGGGGTAAGATCATCTATATAAAAGATTTCATATAAATTTTGTTTCATAGTTCTATTATAGAATGCACTTTTGTATTAAGTTGTTTTAACTCATTTTGCTGGGTGAGTAAAATGCAATTACGATAATGTAACCAATTTACTTTATAGGATACATCTACTACACCACCATTTAGTCTTTTTATTAACTCATTCAAAGCATTGATAGTATAAAGTGAATTAGTTTCTTTTTTACGATGTACTAAAATTGTATTATCAGGGATAGAATTAACGTTGCCTTGATCAACATTATAAGTAAGAACATACTCATTCGTACTCTTAACAAAAAGTACAAACATTTTATTATACATAATAGTATAAGAATTAGTAATATTCTTGATTAACGTTTCTAGTTCTTCCTCACCAGTGAACGTACAAAGTAATCTGTTGTTCAAATCTTTAAAGTCTATATCTACCACATCATACATATAATCATTAATGTTCAAAATCATAATTCTTTCCTTTATTAACCTTTATTGATAAATTCATTTCTTTAAATATGTCTTTTATTTGTTCTAACTCATTTTCTTCATCTTCATCCCAATCTATAAGAAACGAATCGTAAGTATATAGAACTATTTTAGAGTACTTACCTAGTAATATTTTATGTATTTTAAGTAATATCTGTATATTAATAGAAGTTTCCATATTCTGCAAGATATAGTTGAAAAGTTTTTGTGGATTCATTTTATCTAATTTATCTTTTTCAAATCTATATTTTGACACAGGAGCTTCTATATATCCTTGTTCATTGAATAACTTCCATTGTTTATCAATATATAATTGTACTTTTTGAAAGAACTCTAAGTGTTGATATTCTTTAAAAATACCTCCATATAATTGTTTAAATGTTAATTCTTTTGCTTCAGCGTAACTTACGCCATACATTTCAGCAAACTCAGAATGAATATCAGGATTGTCAAACGTATAATCGATGATTTGTCCTGCGAGTGTTGGATGATATGCTGATATGTCGATTTCAATAAATTCATTATTGTTTGGTATTAAACTAGCTCTAGAGTGGTTATCTTTATTTAACGCGGCAAAATTAATTCCGTTAAAAGAATTTGATGGCCTCCTAGTAGTAGTATTGAGATTATATTGGGTATAAATGGTATTACCGTCTATAGAATATAATTCATTATTTGGTTCATAGAACTTATAGAATTTAGTTAAATCAACTTTAATGCCGTTTTTTTCTATTCCAAAAAATGCTAAAGCACCCTTGTTATAAAATTTTAAATATTCTGGCTTAGGTGATTCAAGTGTTTCCTTAAGTTGATTATAAATATTTTCACATACCTCATAATGTTTAACTATAGGTATAATTCTATTTATATCTGTTTTATTAGGTTGTTGTCTGTAAAATAAATCAAATATAGGTAACTTAGGTGTTTCAACAGTTTTAACTGAGGAAATGTCTATTATTTTGTTTAACTGGAAGTAATATAGAAACGATTTTTTATCTCGGACGTATATTGTATCTAGTTGCTGGAATAAACGTTTAATATAAGTTTCACCTACGGAAAGTGTTTCACTGTGATCAACACATATTATATAACCTTTAGTATCTGTTAAAGGTCTAATATAGATTAGAGAGACATTATTAAGTACTGGGTGTATATAATTATGAAAGGGGATTATCTCTACGAATACTTCTTTATACTCGTTGAGATAAAACGTTTCTAACTGTTCCTTATTTTCTATAATCCAAAACATATATAACCTTTATTACGCGTGATACTAATATAGTAAGTATATTTTGGAGGCCAAATTATTTTTGAAAGGGGTTTTTATAATATTGAGTCCAATTTTCTTTCAAATATAAACTTAAACCAAATACTTTTTCTTTAGTCTCAGTTAACTCAGTTATATTTTTATTAGTTTGAGCTACTTGATTTATATCTCCAGTCAATTTCCATATTAAAGAAAATACTCTATATAGGCGCCAAGACACTTGAGGATCTTGTTGTTGAAATTTTTGATAAGTATCTTTAGAAATCTCTGTAAAAATAGCTTGGTTTCTTTTAATATTAAAGTATCTTGTAAATTCGCCTACTTGATAATCCTGAGGTGTAGGTAAGATAGGGTTATAAGGAATTAAAGTAGGTATGGTATTAGCATCACCGTCTCCATCATTTAATCTAGTTAATTCTAAAGAATTAGGAGTTGAAGGTGTTTGACCAGTAAAATATTTCCCATTATATAATTTATGATAAAATCCAACATAACTTACATTATTGATAGAGTAAACATATTCTCCACCTGCAGTATATAAATTAGTTTGTACTTTATTTTTAGGTATATAAGCCATAATTAATCTTTAAATGAGCTAACAAATATCTTTTTAGATTTTTTATTTAAAACAGCTACTTTATTTTCTATTGAAGTAGAACGAACTCCACCATAACTATTGGATTTTTCATCATTATATTTACTCACACTAGGACCATTACTTTCCCAAATTTCTAATTTATTAGTGCTAGGATTTTGTATTACTATTAAAATATGATCTATTCCATATTGTCTTCCACCGTCAAAACTAGTACTTCCATTATCTACACCTATCACATCTCCATTTTTTAAATCAGAAACATTTAATGATGACACTTGTCTAAAATTCTTACCTTTAACTGTCGTTGTCTCAGAACTACCTAAATTAGTACCTAATACTTTATTAACAAATCCAGAACAGTCTATAGCGTTAAATTGTTGTCCTTTGTTAGTTCCTCTATTAATTGTTATTTTTGCTCCTTTATATCCTAATTCATATACATAGTTTTTATATTTAACAGCTTCATCATACAAATTATTAGAAGAAGTTACTGTTCCTGTTGTATTATTAGTATTATTATTAGAATTACCACTATTAGCTTGAATTGGATCTTTAGGAAATACAGGTGGCTTTAACACATCAGCTCTAGGAGCAGAAAAACTTTCTAAAGTAGTAGTCCATCCATTTCCATCTATTTTATGTGATACTCCTTTAGTTATAAATTTAATATTGTCTCTATAATTCTCAGGTAATAAAGTCTCATTAATAGTGTATGATTCATTAATTCTAGGACCACTTAATCCATCAAATGTTATTGACAAATTAATAGGTATAAATCCTACACCTGCTATATTACCTAACTGAGTATAGTATCCTAATTCGTATTTTAATAAATCAACAACTCCTTGAGTATTATTTGAAATATCATCAGACGTTATAATACCACTGTCAATCTTATTTTTAATATCAATATATGCTATTAAATTTTCTCTATATACCTCAGTTGGAGATTTTGATTTCTCAGCATCTGTAGTTTCTTCATCTCCTTTATCTATTACACTTGATTTATCAGTAATTATTCTATCTGTATATCCACTGCTAAGTTTACTTATAGCAGTAGCATTTTCTCCTATTTTATTACCGTTAGATTGTGCTCCAATAGAAATTTGAGTAGCAAAAGCATTAGTTAATTCACTTTTAATAGACATATCAGTAACAAAACTACCTTCACCTTCTTTTAAAAGATTAATATTAAAAGGAGTTGGTACAATATCTATGTTAAGATCTGGAAGTATTTTTTTCAAATACTCTTGTCCGTTTGGAATAATACTATTATCTATAATAGAAAAAGTATTTATTGCATCATTATATACAACTTCAAAATCATTTATTTGACCTGTAGCTTCTTGAATTCCTTTTATTATTTTTGTTAAAAAATCATATAGTGACATTTTACCTTCTTCATCTATACTATCACTTAATGTTTTAGAAATGAAATCTAAATTAACATGAATATGCATAAATTTACCAATAAATGGGTATTCATCTACTCTGTAAGAACTATCTAATGTTCTAGATAATATTTTTTGGTTATCTACTCTTACATTATTTCCATCACTATCTTTAGTAGTTACTTGTGCTTGATCATTATACCCTTCAACTTTTTCAAAAAATATAAGACTTACACCATTATCAATTTCACCTGCTCGATAAAGATGATAACGTGAAGTAGTAGCTGAGAATGATACTATTCTATTTTGGGATTGCCCATTAACATCTGTTTGATCATCAAAATTAAGAACCGGGGGCGTTTTTAAAACACTTTTTTCATTAAAAGTAGGATCATTAGCGTCAACTGTTGTTTTTTCTTCTTTCCAATAAAAATTATTAAATCCAAATACTTCTTCTTCAACAACAGTATAAGTATATTTAATATATTGAGTTGTAGCTGTAGCATTACCATCTACAGGTGCAGCGCCTGGATCTCTAGGTTTTAATAAACATACTCTTGGATCAGTACTTATTTGTCGAGGTAAAGTTAAACATATATTAGTGTCAAAATCATGATCAATATAAAATAATGGTTTATAAGAACCGTTTTTATCTTGTTTAGTGACATCATATTTTAACAAAAATGATTCTATTAAACGTAATAAAGTACCTAGTTTTATATAGTAAAAAGTACCACCTGTACTATTTTCATCATCTGCAGATATAGATCTAAACCAAGCTTTAACTCCTTCTTGATATGTTAAAATATTATTAGCTTTATTTCCTATTTCATCTGGTGATTTATAGTTAAATCCTTTTAAATCATATTTAGATATATCTTTAGTTAATCTTATTATCTCTTCAGCAAATAAAGCACTTCTACCACCTGAGTTAAATCCATCTAAGTATCCTTGATTATATATCTCATTTTGTATAGCAAATAATATCTGATTAAGTGTAGATTTATTTTTATTTGCTACTGTAGGAGGTTGATTATTTTGATTTGGATCTGATGAAACAGATATTAATCCTGGGTAATTTGTATTTATTTTTAAGGATTCAATAACATCTCCTATAGATATAAGATTTAATGTTATATCATAACCACCATCTTTTCTAATTGACCAAGAAAAATTTCTAACATATCCTAAGTAACCATCATAATTACCACAATATAATTCTCTATTTCTTTCTAAATCAGCTAATAAAGTATCTTGGTCGTAATTACCATTTAAAAATCCTTGATGAATATAATCAGGCATATCTGATTGTAAACCATTATCCTTATTATTATACCAAAGAGTATGACCCCATTCTAAAAAAACACTAAACTTTAATCTTAAATATAACGCTTCTATAATTCTAAATTGGGCTAAACTATGACACTCAATTTCAACTGTAGCCTCACGTAATGAACCTCGGTTTAATGCTTTAATATCAACTGATTTAATACCCGGTGGAGGTGTTAAACCATAATCATATAAATCTTGAGGATTAGATTTACTTAAATCTTGCCCTCCTATTCCAATAGCGGGTGTATATCCATAAGAAGGATTACTGTTATCATACCATAACCCATGTGTAAAATCACCACTCCAATCAGCTAAGTTATTAATTACATCTCCTTGACTAGTAGAGTAAGTTTCATATTTTCTAGCTGAGAATAAAACTGATTTTTTAGCTAGTAAGTTTCCATTAAATGCTCCAACTCCTAATTGTTGAGCTTTTTCAACACTTACATTTACACCTGATGATAATCTTACCCATGATGTTTTATTACTTAAATATTTAAGTAAATCCGGGTCTCTTTTTAGTATTGAACCTAATTGTAACTGTCTAAGTTCAATTTGTTTAGATACATATGGTTTAAAACTTTCACCAATAATACTTCTAGGCATAACTTTTATTTATTAATAACATTATAAGTTGTAATAATATTAGATACATTTACAGGTATTCTAATTTGAGAACCAACAGGTATATATAATGAGTTTTGAGGCAATGATTCATTAGCAATAGATATAATCCACCAAAATGAGGGATCACCATAATATTGTAATGCTAATAAATCAAATCTATCACCTATTGTTGTCTCAACATAAATATCATTAACAGATAAAGGAACTCGTGGATACTTATTATCTTTATAATAACGAGTACCTTCTGAATTTTTTATAATTGGTATATTTTGGTATCTATTCATTATCCTATAAATGTGCTTCCAAACTTAGGTGTAAATGTATGAATTGGAGTGAATTGTAAATCAACATCAATCATTCGAGGTAATTGTAAACCAGTATCTAATGGATCACCTTTTAAATCTCTATCAATATCCCATCCTGCATCAAATGACGGTTTTAAATTAATACCTTGTATAATACCAGGCACACTAGATAACCAATCACCTACAGTTAAATTAACAAAATTACCACGCATATAACCAGCGTTAGAGTAATCTGGAGCAGTTGTACCTACTAAATAATTTAATTTTTCATAGATAGGAGCCATTTCTCTTCTTGAGTGAGCATATATAGTAAATGTTAAAGATATATCTCTTGAAAATCCCCCATACTTATAGAAATTTTCAGCTCTACCTACATATTTGTAAGATTGCCAATCAGCTTTATAACTATCACCAAAATCATTTAAATAAGCTCTAAAGAATAAAAACCAATTTTGAGTATCTGTTAAATTGTTATTACTGTTTATTTCAAAATAGAATTTAACTAAATCATTATGTTTTAAATTATCAATTTGATTTTGTTGATTTCCAGCATTACTTCCTGTTGGTTGAAGTACATTAGTATCATTAATATCATCCCAATGTATTGATTTATTTGGATTTGATGGTATTTTTATTTTATATTCTGTTGTAGGTATACCATATGTAGTTTCTAAATTAAAAAGTTGATTGCTAAAAGGTAAAGCATTAACGGATGTTACGCTTTTATTAGCTTCATTTAGTTGAAAATACTGAGGATTCAATGAAGCTAAAGTAGTTGTTGTACCAGTTTTTCCTTTAACTATTAACCCTTTTACAATATCATCACTCACATCAGGAACATCAGGTATATTTTCGGGTCTATTAAGTAAAGAGTCAACTTTATCTCCAGGGTAAAAAGGTTCTTGTTTTTCTTCTAAATTAAAAATATCAATAGCAGCATTTGAAACCCCAGCATTTCCTAACCTAGGATTATACACCCAAGTTATATTTCCCTCTATATTCTTAGGAACTAAATAATTAAAATCTGTTTTTAGTTTGCCTGTATTTTTATTAAATGTATTATCATTATATAAGGTAGGTAATATAATAGATTCATTTTTATTAAAATACTCAGTATCAAATAAAATAGTGTTTAATGGTTCATCTCCAAGAGCTTTTCTACGTCTCCAATAATATTGAGCTGATGCTCCAAATCTATTAATAGAACTATTATTATTTTGAAAATCAGGGCTATAACTCCAATTGATAACAGAGGAACCAGTAGGTGTTAGATATCCAACTGTATCAAAAAGATTAGATATAAAAGCGGTTTGCGCTCCTTCTCCTCTAGCATTAACAGTTTGAGTTGGGTTTTGAATTCTAATATTAGTAGTACCAAGACCTAAAGCACTATTAGGCCCACCTTGATATGATATTAAGTTAACTTGGTCATTTGGACCAGTTACTCCAAATGGATTTATAGTAAATGTTCCTAATGATTGATCTGCTACTTTAGATGTATAAAGTAAAGTTAATCTATTTTCACCACCATTAATTCCTCCATCTACACTACTTCCAGCTCTAGTTGAAAAGAAATATCCACTTCTTCCACCTTCATAATATCCTGGGGTAAAAGGATTTAATCCTTGTTTATTCAAATGATAACCAGTTGCTACTACACCTGCTTGAACTAATGTATTTAAAGGACTATAAATTCTATCAGTGTTAGCCTGAATTGGATTTTGTCTTTCTAATAGTTCTTGTTTAGTAACAAATAATAAACCGTTAGGAGATTTAGTATCTATAAATAGTCTAGTTAATCTACTAACATCTTGAATTGAATTCAAAGGATTAAGATATCCATTACGCAACAAAAAATCTGGAGCGTTTGAAGTAATATCATCTGGTATAGGAGTGACTATATAAGGTTGGTTGCTTGAGCCTCCACCTTTTTGATCATTCCCATACTTTAAAGACTTTAAATTTGTTTTTAAGTCTATTAATCCCATTAACGAGGAAGGTTATCTAAGTATTTTGAAGGTGTATTGCTTAAATCTAAATTGGTTGGTTGTGGTAAAGAATTAAGTGTACCATCTAAATAAGCTTGAAAATCAGCATTTACTTGACCTGCATTATTCCCTGTAGTTGAATAACTATCATGTAATTTAGATAATTGTGTAGCTAAAGGATTAATTGAAGGTGTGTTACCGTTATAAGCGGTTAATGCTGAACCGTTGTTTTGTAATTTGTCTAGTAGTCCCATTGTATTAATTTTATTATAAATATTAAATATTATTGAATTTTAACTGTGCCTACATTCATAGCGTTACCTACTTTTGTTGTATCCATATAAACACTAGTATCTTTATTAAGTATTTGAGTTAACACATTTTCTACAGCTATTAATCTATCTACCATAGGTTGAATATTGATCATAGGTGAAGATGAGGAACCTTGTTTATTACCTGAAAGTAAGCCAGGAGCTGCTACAACATCATCATTTTGACTTAATTCAAATAAGCCTCCTTCTTTAGTTGATATTTGAGTTTTACCTTTAGCTGGGGACATAACGTCACCTGCATTTTTAGCTTTAGAAGATTGAGAAAGTAAATAAGCTATTCCTGTACCTACCGCCGCCGCTGCTAGAGCAGCTCCAATAAATGGAATAGGACCTAAAGAACTCCACGCTCCTTTAACTATATTAGCAACAGCACTAGCCATATTTGAAACTTTTTCAGCGGCTAATAAACCTAAATTTCTTGTTTTAAGACTTAAACCTTTTAATAATTCAATATTTTTAGCTTTAGTGATTATTAAATCAATAGTATTATATGTTTTCTCTCCAATTTTAGCTGTAAGATTCTTTTGGGTTGTTATATATTCAAATGCTTTTTCTTTATTCATTAAAGCTTGAATACCTAATATAGCCCCACTCACAACTTGAAATGTTTTATAAGCGGCTACAACAGGTAATATATACTTTCCAAGTTGTACAGTCCATTTAACTATTTGCCCTATAATCCCAGCTATAGGACCTACTATTTTAAATATTTCAGCGAATGCATCAATAATAGGCATTAATGGTTCAGCTAGTGATATAAATATCTCTTTTAATTTTTCAATAGAAGCAGCAAATCTTTCTTGAACATTTTGACCAGCATATAAATTAGCTAAATTATCATCACCTAAACGTTTTTTAGCTTCCTCTAAACCTACTTCTTTTACTAAATTATTAAATTTTTCTTGAGCTGTTTTTCCTTCTTCTCCAGATAATTTAACTAATGCTTCTCTTTCCATTAAAGATTTAGCTAAATCTTCTCTTGTCATACCAACTGATTTAGCTAATGCTTCTTGTTGGATAACATTCATTTTAGTGAAATCAGCAGCTGAACCTGTTTGTTTAGCTATTTCTTCAGCTACTGTAGCTATATCTCCATTTAAAGCAGCTAATCTAGCTTTTTCAAAATTAAGAGATTTACCTAATAATAATTCTGCTTCTAACTCTGAAG
>Ga0214923_10002964_pt1 | contig 21798 bp, 20 predicted proteins | sample LL1510_MetaG_FD_177993 | JGI IMG/M metagenome (GOLD analysis project Ga0214923, IMG submission 177993) | Freshwater microbial communities from Lake Lanier, Atlanta, Georgia, United States - LL-1510 | ecosystem: Environmental > Aquatic > Freshwater > Lake | place: USA: Georgia | collected...
TACAGAAGCAACAGATAATGAGAGAGTTAAATTTTTAGAAATACTTTATTCAACTAAATTTTCTGAGAAATGGAATGTTGACAAAGATTTTAATATAAAAAAATTTAGACGTATTATTAAAGGTAATAATAACGAAACTACTAAGACAGCAGGATATAAAAAATTTGCTGATTATATAAGAATAGATCCTTTAGAACTTAAACGAGCATTGAGCTGGATTGGTCAGGTTCCTGATGAAAAAACAGAATCAAAAAAAACAATTATTGATTTTTTTGAAAACAGTTTAGATATGCAAACTATACTTAACACGGAATTTCCACCTATTCAGTTTACTGTTAAACCTGTAATGCCAGAAGGCCTTGGTTTAGTATCAGGACGTCCAAAAGCAATGAAATCATGGACAATGTTAGATCTTGCATATTGTGTTCAGAATAATCTGAAATGGATGAATCATGAAGTTGTTCAAGGAGATGTTTTGTATTTGGCTCTTGAAGATAATCCAAGAAGAATGAAAGATCGAATTACAAAATTAGGGCATAATAAATGCAAAAGACATCCTAATATTGTTACTGAATCCCCATATCTTAATTATGGTTTAGAAGAATCAATTAGAACTTGGACTGAGCAAGTACTTCATCCAAGATTAGTAATAGTAGACACCTTAGCTAAGGTAAAAAATCAGTGGAATAGAACGGATACCGCATACGATAAGGATAACAAATTATTAAGGAATATTCAGCATTTAGCAGGGGAATTATCGATAACTATATTGTTTGTGTCTCACCTAGGAAAAGCTCAGCAAGATTATTCTTGGGATAGAATACAAGGGTCAACTGGAATGCAAGGAATGACCGATTGGATGTGGATGCTAGATAGGGGCGACCAAGGAACTGCTGCTTCATTAAAAGGTAGAGGTAGAGACATAGAAGATTTTGAATATGCTCTAACTTGGAATGATAAAACATGGAAATATGACTGTGATGGCAAACTTTATGAAATTCAAATGCAGGAGAATAGAAGAGAAATTATAGAAGCCATGAAACATTTTGCATATAGTGAAAAACAGTTAGTGGTAAAGCCTAACGAAGTCGCTAATTTTTTAGGACAAACTTCCGTTAAAGGTAAGTCTAGAATTAGCAAAACAATGCAGAGAATGCTTAGCAGTCGAGATCTTATAAAAGGAGAGATTTATGGAACTTATAAACTTTTTACAAGTTTACCTGAAACTTCTATAATAAATTTCGAAAACGATAAAATGAATTAACTATAACGTATATGTGTCCAAGTAGTCTTATCTGTCCAAGTTACTTGGACAACTTGGACATGATATATAAGAAGTTCATAAAGTTTTTGAAACGTTTAAGAGGCGTCAGCTTCTCAGTAAATTACTCAGAGTTATATAATAATTACCTTAAAATATTACTTTTTTTCGAAGTAATCAAAAATGTTTCAAGGTAACCTGTTTCTTGCCACTTGCCTCGAGCAACTTGAGACTCTCACAAAAAAATAATTAATATTATGCTTGCGGCGAGATTCTTTGGTGTTGTAAGATTCATATATGCCAAAAGATAATTTAATAGATACAAAACCAGTCGATCTTGCGAAGATCTTGCAAGAGTATCATGATTTCTTAAAAAAATTAAATGAGCAGCAAAAAGAGCAAGAGCCTATTAAAGAAAAGAAAAGATCAGGAGGTTCTGTTGGTTCGTTAATGGATAAAAGCTTACATATTCAGCCAAAGGAATTAAGAAATCTCGTTAAGAGAATTAGAATCAACCTAGAGTCAGGAGGAAATCCTATTAATAAAAAAGAAGAACTTGAATATATGATTAGTCTTTTATCAGGAATGAAAACATTAACGTTTGAAGATGCTGATTTATTAGAAAAGCTTTTAGAAGAATTGAAAAATTATAAGAAGAATTAAAATGGAAAAAAAACAAGAAACATACTTAATTCCAGAAAAAGGTTCTGAGGGATCTTTGACAGGAAGAACTATTGTTTATCGTCCAGGAGAATTATCTGAAACATACAATTATCTTAAAGCAGCTGCACAAGATGATCCTGAACGCAAAAGAAATTTTATTGATATTGAACTTAAAAGTCTAAAAAGGGATCAGGCTATTTGGAATGAAGAAAAAAAAGGATATTTCGATGCTATGGGAAAAAAATATAATTATTCTCAAATGATAAAGCAAAATCAATACGTAAGAGCGAAAGCTAATACTATTACTGATGATGTAGGTTTAATTAATAAATTTATGCAAAGAAAAACCCATGATTGGATAAGCAAATGGGAGGAAGATTACGAAAAAGAATATGGAGAATCATATGCTCCTCAAGATGAAGATTTAATTGAAAAAAAAGAACTAAAAAAGCAAAAAGCTGTTGAAGAATTAAACAAACTTAAAGAAGAAAAGGTAGAACAAATACAGCTAGAGAAAGAACCTTTAATTGCAACGCAAATACCAGAAAAAACCGTAGCAGAAATCGTTAAAGAAATGTCAGAAAAGAGACATCTTAATGAAATTAAACAATATGAAAAAGAATTTGGTAGAGGTGGTATTGCTGAATTAATGAGACCTTTATAAATTAAAAATAGATTGTTTATGAAATATAATTTTATAGATCTTTTTTGCGGTGCTGGAGGTATGTCTGCTGGCTTTATAAAAGCTGGCATGAATTGTTTGGTAGGGATTGATTTTAATAAGCCTTCGATTGAAACCTTTAAAAAAAATCATAAAAATGCACTTGCTATTCACGATGATATTAAAAAAGTTTCAGTAGAAGAAATTAAAAAAAAAATAAAAAATAAAAAAGTTCACATAATTTGCGGAGGTCCTCCATGTCAAGGTTTTTCTACAATAGGAACTAACAATGTTAAAGACTCTAGAAATCATTTATTTTTAGATTTTGTGAGATTTGTAAAAGGTTTTAAACCGGAAATAGTTGTAATGGAAAATGTTACAGGTTTATTAGCAATAAAAAATAATAACACCTTAAAATCCATTTTTCGATGCTTTGAGACGCTAGGGTACAGGTTAGATATCAAGGTATTGTCCTCAAATCATTACGGCGTACCACAAATTAGAAGGAGAGTGATCCTCATCGGTAATAGAATAAATGTAAACAACCGATACCCAATAAAAAAATTTCGAAATGCTGATGAAAAAGATTTAAAACTTGCAAAATCTATTACTGTTGGTGATGCGCTTAAAGCAATCAATAATTTTAAAAAAAAATTAACTAACCACGATATTGATAAAGCTCAAATTAGTAATCTTTTAGATTTAAATAGAATTAGATTTATTCCTGAAGGAAAATTTATAAGGTATGAAAAAGATGAAAAAAAATATTTACCAAAAAAACTTTGGTATAAGCATGATTGGAATAAAATTGACGAAAAAAGATTCAGAGAAGCAAAGTACCATAGACTAGATAGATCTAAGCCATCACCTACGATCGTTACAAGCAGAACTATGTATTACCACCCTACGGAAGATAGATATCTAACAACAAGAGAAGCTGCATCTTTACAATCTTTTCCTCTAGATTTTCAGTTTTGTGGAAACATTACAAGTCAGTGGACTCAAATTGGTAATGCTGTGCCTTTTAGAATGGCATTTGAAATAGCAAAATGCTTAAAAGAAATGTTAAAGGATAAAAAGAAAATTAAAAATAAAGATAATAGCTTAGGGTCTAATAATATCGAAACAGTAAGAAGTCTCGCATTTAACTATGAAAAAGATATTTATTTATTTAAAGAAAAAAAATTTAAACAACTAGAATTACCTATATAAAAGGAAATTTTTTTCCATTTTTTTCTTCCATGTCTAACTCAGATTCCGTCGGCATTTTATTTATGCTTATTTTTGCTAAGAAACCATAATCCCAGGGTTTTATTAAAATATTTCTTCTGCTCCCTCTATATTTAGCTCTTAATCTCAAAGATATTTTTCCATCGAATTGTTTTGTTCCAATGTTAAATTTATCTTTTTTAAGGTGATAAAAACCAAAATTCTCTACTTGAATATAAAAACGGTTTTTTATTTCATAATAAGTAAAAAGTGTATCTAAAGGAATTTCAATATCTCTTTTTTCAATTCTATTTTTATCATATTCATAATCCTCAGGTTTTATATCTTCATATATACTTTTTATTTTATCATCATTTTTTTTTACTTTTGAATATTTTCTTGGAACAAAATTTTTTGGAATATGATTTTCAATTATTTTTAATTTATTGTATAGATCAGATATACGATCTTCTTTTTTTTCCGACCAATGCCATTTTCTTTCAACTGTCCACAGAAGTTCCTTTTGACCATAGTCAGCACTTTTATCTTTATTTTTTAATTCAATTAGTATTTTGTTGTTTTTATAAATTAAAGAAACATCCTCTCTATCTGCTCCACCTGTTATTTTACTATCTTTAGGAACCAGTTTTTTTTTAATTAAGATTTGATTAATTTTTTCTTCATAATCAAAACCTTTATTAGATTTTTTAGCCACATAAAAATTTTAGAGAGATTCTTTTTAAATTTAAGCTCTATAATTTAGAAAGTTCGATTATGCTTGATGTTTTGTTAGAAAAACTAGTTTATTTTAAATTTCATCAGTTTAAAAAAGTTATTTAATAGCCTAATTTCTAAAATATCTCTTGGCGCTATTTCTAAAAGTTTAGGATTAAATAGAATAATAGATATGCACTGAGATCTTGAGATAGCTACATTGAGTCTATTACGATTAAAAAAAAATGTTTTATCCCTTGGGAGATTTTCTGCGTCCGATGATGTCATAGAGATGATTGTTATTGGGGCTTCTTGTCCTTGGAATTTATCTATCGTTCCAACCTGAGCTTTCTCATCGAGTTCAGATTTTAAATAATTAACCTGAACATTGTATGGACTAATAATAAGTATATCTTTATCGGTAATTTTTCTTGTTTTTTGATTTGAATCTATAAAATCTGCTCCAATAAAATCTTTATAGAGTTTTTTAATTATTTTACATTCCTCCTCACTTTTCTGTGAGTTATCTGAATGCTCTGCAGCAATATAATAAATTCCAGAATTACTAAAAAATTTATTCTTTGAAATAACTTTTCTTATAGAATTCTTTTCATCTGCAATTAATCTTGATTCATAAAAATTATCAGAAATAAAATTATTGATTTTTGGATCTAGTCTGTAAGTTTTATTTAAAAATATTCCTCTATCTAGGGGAATAGTATCTAGATCTCCCAGTAAATAATCTAGAATAGATTTTCCAGAATCTCCAGGATGAACTCCTTTGCTAGGCTGACCTAACTGCATCTGATCGCCAATGAGAACTATATTTTTACATGACGATCCCATTGCAACCACGTCAGACAAGCTAATCTGGCCAGCTTCATCGATAAAAAGGTAATCTATTTTTTTATTATAATAGGGTCTGCATATGTGCCATTTTGTACCTGCAAATAAAACTGCCTCTTTAGTGCCTACAGCTTTTATAAATTCTAAATCATTCTCGACGTCTTTTACAAACTTACCATTAAAGAGTGTTTCTTCATCACTAAACGAACTTTTTTTAATACCATAAAAATTAAATTTTCTTTCAATAGCTAACTGCTCAACTCTAGCTAACAAGTTATTAATAACTTTGTGTGAATTTCCATTTACTGCAACTTTTTTTCCAAGTTCAAGTAGTTTTAATATAGCATTTGCTGCTTGATATGTTTTGCCAGTTCCCGGGGGACCTTGAATAAATATATAACTATTATTTAAATTTAACAAAGTTTTAGGAATTTCTTCCAAAAATTTTTCACTTCTAATTATAGGATCTCCTTTTTTTACATTTTTTACATCAGGAATTTCTTTATTTAAGATTTCGATAGTTGCTTTATATTCATTCTTTTTTTCAAGCACCGAATCCATAAAATCAAAAATGTTTTTTTCAAATAAGCTAGGATCTCTAGGCTTTCCTCTAGATATAGAAATATTATCAGGAAGTGGGTCTCCCGCTTTTTTTAATTTTATTATTCGATTATGAGCATCTAATTCAAATACTTCGCCCGCATAATCTTTCGTTCCAAGATATATTTCATTAGCAATGGTTGTTTTGTCTTGTAATTTGATTTTGTAGTCCTGCTCTGGAAATTGATAAGTATAAATAGAAGATCGTAATTTTTTTTTTGGATCTTTTGAAACTGCTTGAGTTGGTTCTGCAATTTTTTTTAAATCACCAATACATTCAGCGTCATTTACAAGATCATCATGTGACATAGTTTTTCTTTCAAAAAACATTCTCCATTCAGGTCTCGCCTCTCTTCTATAGAAACCAATTAAATCTGAAAAAATTGTTTTAAGATTTTTATCAATTTTAGATTCTTCAACTTTTTTTTGATAAGATAAAAACTCTATTTCGTAATCTTTAATTTCACCTGCATTTTCAGAAATCTCCTGTCCTTTGTACCAACTGTAATGATCAGGCCTTATTGATAGTAACCATTTTCTAAGCAAGAATGTAGATTGGCAGTCTTGCTTATTATAATGTTCAATTTGATCTAAAAGTTTTTGATCCTGACTATCAACCCATTGAACATACATATCTTCTGATTGATCTGCCTTAACGACATCGCCTGTTCTTTTATAATCATAAAATTTTTCTACGAATTTGAGTGAATAACTATTCTCAGATATTTGAATTGATTGTTTAACTATCTTAAATAAATCTACAAATTTTTCTAATCTTAAATATTTATCAAATTCTGCATTTTTTATTTTATGAAATGAAGTTAAACGATTTAAAGCACTCAACTCATAAGATGCATAATGATAAATATAAGCATCAGGATATTTTTCAAAATGTTTTTTCAAAAAATCAAAAAAATTAATTACTGATTTTTTTTCTTCTTGCTTGTTATGTGCCCAAAATGCTTTGAATTTTTCTTTACCATCTTCACTATAATAAAGACCAAAAAGATATTCTAATCCCCCTGGATAAACATAATCCTGAACAGACTCCATATCAAAAAAAATGTCCCCATCTGATGGCTTTGGTAATAAATTAAATCCTCTTAATAAATTAGAATCATTTTCAATTAATTTTAAATCCCTTTTATTATTTTTGAGATAGTCATGTTGAAGCTTTGCTTGTTCAATAAGCTTCGATGTAGTTTCAATTCTTAAATCTCCAAGACGTTTTAAAGGGCTTTGTTTTGCTAGGTCAGAAAGCGTTTCTATTTTTAATTTGGCCAGTCGTTTGATTTGCGAACTATTAATTCCAGCTACTTGATTTATATTATCTTCTTTAATCCAAATTTTTTCACATTCTTCTTCCCAGTCGCAAAAACTACAAAAAGAACATTTAACTGGTTTAGTTTTATTAATTTTCTTTTTTAGAAATTCTTCATATTTGTCCTTATTATAATTGAAGAATTCATATATTTCTGAAGTTTTAATTCTTTCTATAATATTGTCTTTTAGAGCGATTGAAACATACTGAGGCATTTGTTTTTGGTGATATTCAAGCATAAGAGAGTACATTCCAAGTTGAACAATATGATCTGCTTTTGGTTTTGTTGTATTTTTAGCATCGATAATTTCATAACCATAATTACCAAATTCAGTTTTTAGAGTTGGATCTTTAATTAAAAAATCAAATTCACCAATCCATTCATTGTAATTTAAAAATCCTCCATAAATAAGATCAACACCTTCTTTGATAGCTTTAAGTGTCTCCGAAATTTTATCCTCTCTAGAAATTTTTTTGTTTTTTATATCCGCTATATTTTTAAATTTCTTTTTAAATTCATTAAAAACTATCTTCTCGTGCTCATTCCCTTTACTAAGCCGAGCCGCATCGCTCGCAGACCTTTCTTTTCTTATAAGCCCTAAATCTTTCTCATTCCTTTCGTTATAAACAATATATTCACAGCTTAAATAATTTTTAAGCATTGTTGGTGAATGTAGACTTCTAGCCATATTATTTTTTTAAAGTTATGAATTGCTTAATTAATTTATCAATTTCAGAATTTTCACTGTAATCTCCATCTAATAAATAATGAACTCTTCCCTCAGAATATAATTTTTTACCTACATCAAAAGACTTTTGATTACCTTTTTCATATATACATATATTTTTTCCAGAGTTTTTTTGATTAACGCTGAAGCAAGGGACGTCTGTTTCTCCATCACCAAAAAATATAAAATTTTCAAAAGGAATATTAACGCTATCGTTTGCGTCTTTTTTAGCATTCACGCCTACCTGATCAAAAACATCAAAGGTGCCTTTATTTATTCTGTATAAGAATTGAACTTTATTAGAATAGTTAACAGAAAGTTTAGGCCACACTCCTTTTCCATCGTGATAAATATATGAGGATGCATAAACTAAATTTATATCTTTAATAAAAGTGCATCCTTTAATTACATCTGCAAGACCAGAAGAGATAATAAAATGCTGAATTTCAATATTATGTAGTTTTCCAAATTGTTTTATTCTAGAAAACCATTCATTAACTCCCTTAAACAACTTTAATTCCCTGCCATATTTTTTAAATGTTTCTGCGTTAACCTTAAGACCAGCTGATCTCATTTGTTGCTCTAGTAACATTAAATAAGCAAGAGTGGGATCGCAGTGATTTTCTCTTGCGTAATTTGCAACTTTAATCCAGAAATTTTTTGGTTCCATTTTACAATCATGAAGTAGTTTCTGATCTTGCATGTAACCAGAACAAAGCGTTCCATCAAAATCATAACAAAGAGCAATCTTTTTCATTTTTTTGGCATTAAACTTGCTTGAATATATTTATTATCAAATGTTTTGTTAGCAAAAGAAGAAATATCCTTTTTTGTAATTGATGAAATAATTTGATCTAGTAAAACTATCGTATCTAAAGGCTCATTTTCTTGGTGATAAGTGCTAATAGCATCTACTAACCAGTTGTTAGATTCTTTGTTTATATTGTTCCTAGTCAAAGCTCCTTTTATTGCGTCATTTAAATAATTATTCGGATAATCACCATTTTTGATTTTTTCCAAAATTCCATTAATTTCTAAAAATATCCTATCTTTATTTAACGGGTCAGAATCAAAATTAAAAAAAATTGTATATTTTTGTTCAGGTATTTTGCTTACAAATCTATCTCTCGCAGTAATATTATAAACTAAATTATGTTTTTCTCTGATTTCCTCAACCAGTAATCTGCTAGTTATTTCCGACATGATATGAATTATAAATCGATTTTTCGGATTATTATCGAATTCTTTAACGTAAACTCGGATGTGTCTACTTTGATTTTCTAGATTTTCATAATCGATATATTCAATAAATTCTTTATTTACTCTTACACCGTCATCAATATTTTTTTCGTTTCTTTTAATACTTGGCAAGCTTCCTAAGTATTTTTCTATTAATGGTTTTAATTCAGAAATTTTAAAATCACCCACAAATGAGAAAGTAAAATCACTAGCATCTTTAAATCTATCTTCATAAATACTTGCAACATCTTCCAAATTTATTTTTTCAATTTCATTTTCTGTAATTTTTCTAGTTCTTGGATGATTTTGATAAAAAATATCTGCAAATTTAGCAGCAAACTTAGCTCTTGGATCTTTTTCTATCGATTTTAAATTCTCTCTATGGGATACTTTTATTTTATCTATTGTACTTTCGTTATAATTAACTTTTTCAAAGTGTAGATAAATTAATTCAAAAAGTTCTTTTTGGTATGATTTAATTGAAAAACCCTTCAATCCCTCATAGTTTGGCGAAATAGTAGGCTCTACGTTTATAAATTCAGGATTAAATCTATTTTCTAATTCAGTCCTATTTAAATGACCTAACCCACTTCTCGAAACGACATATGCAATTTGTTCACCGCTTTTTAATTTTTCAACTGGCAACTGAGATGTTCCGCCGGGACTTAAGGCTATAAAGCTAAACTTATTCTCTCTAAATTTTGTAGGCTTTAAAAAAACTGTTACGCCATTTTCTAAAGATAATTTTGTAATATTAGTTTTTGGATAATAATTTTCATTAATTATATTAGAGCCTTTTAATTCTTTTTTGATTAAATTTTTATCATCAATATTAAATTTAATTTGTTCTAGTTTTTTTTGAGAAACCTCTTTTTCTATTTGTAAGAATGTTTCTTTGGTTAAGGTACCAATATATTGCTTAGGTGTGACATATTGAATTATACGATTATTTTTATTATTCCATTCATTAAAAGCCAAATTTATATCATTCAAATTAATCTCATTTAAAATTTGTTTTGCGAGTTTTAGTTCGTAATCTATCCCACTAAGCATTTCTTTTTCTAAATAGTGTCTTTTAATTTCGTTCACCATTTTTAGTGATTGTGTTGAATTTTTTTCTAATAGAGACGTCTCTAGCGATTTTAAATATTGTTTTTTAGCGTATTCAAGTTCTTCTATTAAAAATCCATTTTGTTTAATTCTTTCTATTTCAGTTAATAAAAATTCAACCCCTTGAATAATTTCATTTTCTTTTAATATACCGCCATAGGCATAAACTTGTTCGTAATAAGAAAATTCATTTATACTTACATCGGAACTAATAACTGGTGTTACATGTTCTAATGTATTTTTTTTAAATCTTTTATTCAAAATATCTTCACTTAAATCTCTAGTTACATAATTTTTATAATTTACTCCTGTATCTATAAATAATTTAGGTTGCCTATTTAGGACATTAAAGAATATTTGTGTAAACTCAGGATCGGTTACTGAAGCAAATATTGTGTCGTTGTAAGCAGGTATAATAGGATAAGAAAAATTGGGTGGTGTTTTTTTTGTTTTAAGTGATGAAAAATATTTCTTTGTTAAATTTTCAGCTTTTTTAACTTCTATGTCTCCAACTATAATAACCCCCATTAGTTCAGGTCTGTACCATTCTTGATAAAATCTTTTGGCAGTTTCATAGGGAAAATTTTTAATAATTTCCATTTTTCCAATTGGATCTCTTTCTAAATATTTTGAATCTTTATAATGATATTTTTTTAGTTGCTCAGTAATTCTATCAATTTGACCTAAAGATCTTCTCCATTCTTCCTCAATAATTTTTCTTTCCTTTTCAAAAGCATCATCCTCTAAAATTAATTCTCCTCCTATTTCCGACAGCATTTTAATACCAGTTTCTAAATATTTTAGATTGTCTGTGGGAACTTGAAATTTATAAACAGTCCTATCAAAACCAGTATATGCATTAATATCGGGACCAATCGATAGTCCTAATGAATTTAAGTATGCATCTATTTGATTTTTTGGAAAACTTTTAGTTCCATTAAAAGCCATATGCTCTAGCAAATGCGCAAGTCCCTGCTGATCGTCATCTTCCATTAAAGAACCAGCCTTTATAACAAGCTCTATGTAAGCTTTATTTTTTGGTAATTGATTTTTTTTAATAAAGTAGCTTACTCCATTATCTAATTTTCCGTGTGTAATCATATGGTCAATTGGAAGTTTTTTTTTTAAATCTATTTCTGAAGCATTAACGTTAAAGATTACTGCTGCAAAAAATATAATCTTGAATAGAAACTTCACTAAACCTTGGTTATTAAGATTCGAAAACTTCATATAATTTAAACTGAACCCAAATTGTGGCTGTGGAACGTTTTAATCAATCTGTTGTGTTTAGCTAATAAAAACTAAGTACAAAATTTATATATAAAATAGCACTGTTTTTTTAAACCAAATAGAATTATAATTTAATTAAGACGTTTGCAAAACCTTGTGATGTATGTGAACCGGTCTTTAAGAAAGCTATCTTAATACCTTCATTTCATTCAAATTTTCAAACTTCTAGAACTAACTAGAAAGAGAAACTTATGAATAACAATGATAAAAAAATAAAAGAAAAAAACTTTAATAATGCTGAAGTAATAAATTTGATATTATTTCCCTCATTAACCCCTGACGATAAACAATGGATATTAAATTATATTGATGAATTTATTATCAATGAACTTAATATTAAAAAAGAACAATTGCCTTGGTTAAATGGAAAAAGAGATATTGAGGAATGGAGAAATTTAGCAGTTATGTTGAGACTTTCAGTGGCAAAAATTTTTAGTACTTATTTCACTATAAAGAGAAAAGAAGAGTTAAATTGATTAAATGATAAATTTTTATTGTTTAATTACTTCTGATTTTGAAAATCAAAGTGCTTTTGATATAATTAAAAAAAGGTTAAATAATAAGAGATACCCACTTTATAAAAAAACACCATTTTTAGATAAAATCAAAAAAAATGATAATGTTTTATTCTATGTGGCTGGAAAAAATCACAAAGCACAAAATTTTATAGGATCAGCAACTATTGAAGACCTTGAAATTCCAGAGAAAGTTCTTACTGACGCTGAAAAGAATAAAACAATAGCAAAACTTTTAGTACTTAATAATATTAATGTATTTCAGATTTCCGTTCCTATTAGACCGATTATTCCTCAATTAGAGTTTATTATAAACAAATATAACTTTGGTTTAAGTTTAATAGGTGGTATTTCAAAAATTACAAAAAATGATTTTAATTTAATTATTAATTAGTTATTGCTTAACAAGCTGAATTTTAAATTTTTTGTAATATTTTTTTGAGATCATTGTTTGTCTGAATCAAAGGCTAAAGGGTAAGATTTGAGACTCCTTTTTTAAATTTAAGGTTTGTTAGCACAAAAAAGTTTTAAATTTGAAATTCGTTTGGGACCTCTTGCCTGACACTCTATTGCCACACCAAGGATATGAATTTAGATATTTGACAAGATTCTTCGAATATGTTTTTGTTGGTATTGAAAGATATATGGCGTAGATAGGTTCGAGGCGCAGGACTCATAAGCCTGAGGTCGGTGGTTCGATCCCACTTCCCGCTACCAAATACACTAGTTATTATGTTTAATGTTTCTTGTATTCAACTCACATCAGATAATAATGTTTTTTCTAACTTAGAAAAAACCACAGATTTAATAATTGATTCTATTAAGAAAAAAGCTGATTTAATTATTACTCCAGAAAATACTTCTTTATTTACATTAGATCACAGAGAGCTTTTAGAAAAAGCAGAGAAAATGAATAATAATTTTTTTTTAGAATCAATAAGTAGAATTTCAAAAAGTTATAAAAAATGGATTTTGATTGGATCGTTACCAATAAAGTTATCTAAAAAGTTATTAGTAAATAGATCTGTGCTTTTCAATCCAAATGGAAAAATTGCAAACTACTATGACAAAATTCATATGTTCGATGTTAAACTTTCAAAAAAAGAAAAATATGAGGAATCTAAAAAATTTTTAGCCGGTAAAAAGAAAGTTCTAGTAAGATTACCATGGGGCTTATTAGGCTTTAGCATTTGCTACGATATTCGTTTTCCAAATTTATATAGAGAGCTTGCAAAAAAGGGTGCAATTTTTATGACTGTTCCATCAGCTTTTACAAAAACAACTGGTGAAAAACATTGGCATACTTTATTAAAAGCAAGAGCTATTGAAAATTTTTCTTATATATTTGCAGCTGCACAAACAGGCAAGCATTATAACGATAGATTAACATACGGTCATTCTCTAATTATTTCTCCAGATGGTAAAATATTAAAAGAAAAAGAAAAGGGAGAAGGTTTTATTATTGCAAGAATTGATGAGAATCTTCCAAAGAAATTAAGAGCTAAGATTCCAAGTCTTAAGTCTAATTAATATTTTTTATAGCTTTTTACTTCAGAAATATTTGATTTTGTTAGTCTGTTAATCTTATTTTTAACCCGCGATCTATCATCGTTAGTAAAATATACTGCTCTTGCGAGTTTTATAAATTTATCTTTAAAATTCCTTTTTCTTTCGCAATCTCTAATATCGTCCTCGATTTTCCACAATTTAAGATTAACTGTCTTAAGTTTTTTGTATAATTTTGTAAGTGATTTAGATTTTTCAATATTTTCGTTAACAGTTTCTTGTAAAGAGCTTAGTTCCTTTAAGACAATATTTCTTTTAGTTTTATCTTTGATTTTATTTTTTTTTATCTCAAGAATTGAGATTTTATCAAATAACTCTCCAGCAGATATTTCAGAGTAAATTTTTTTTGTAATTTCCATAATTAATCAATAATGTTCTTTTATAATATATGTCAAATATTTTAATAATAAAACTTGGCTCTCTTGGTGATGTTGTTCAAATTTCCGGAGCTTTAAGAGATATAAGAGAGCACCATAAGAATGAAAAAATCACAATCTTAACCACTTCAAAATATTTGAATTTATTTAATAATTGTCCTTATGTTGATCACTGCTTAGAAGACGAGAGACTTCCAAGGTATAATTTATTTTATCTTTTAAGATTAAAAAAAATCATAAATTCTTTAAACTTTAATAAAGTTTATGATTTACAAAATTCTAATAGAACAAATTTTTACAGACAATTTCTTTTTAATATAAAAGATTGGTCATCTTCTAAAGATATACAGAAAAATAAATATAATAATTCTGTATTACAAAGATTTGATGAACAATTAAAAAAATCAAATATTCAAACTTATTATACTTTAAAGCCAGATTTTAGCTGGGCTGCAGAACATGCCAAAAATTATAAACTTGATACTAATAAAAAATATATTTTATTTTTTCCTTTTTGTTCTAAAGATTTAACTCACAAAAGATGGCCTTATTTTTCTGAATTGATAAGTTTGATAAAACAAAATCATCCTGAATATGAACTAGTAGTTGCACCAGGTCCAGGTGAGATAGAAGAAGCTAAATGTTTAAATGTTAAAGTTGCCTTAAATAATAACTTAGCATTAAATTTTTTTGAACTTGCATCTCTAATAAAAAAATCACATCTGGTTATTGCAAATGATACAGGGCCCGCCCATATGGCGGCTCATTTAGGTGCTAAAGGTTTTACATTATTTGGTCCACATACCACTCCTGAAAAAGTTTCAATCGAAAGAGAAAAATTTATTGCATTGCAAACTACGGATTTAAAATCTCTTTTAGCTGACAGAGTTTATGCTTTAATTAAAAGTTCTATTATAAGTTAAGAAGATTTGCGTATTTTTTAATTACTTCTTTCCAATAAAATTTTTTCGAAAATTCCTTTGCATTTTTTCCAAGTTCTAAATATTTTTTATTTTGAATTAGATTTTTTAAAGCATCGTAAATTTCAGAGTGGTCATAACCATTAATTAATAAACCAGTTTTATTATGTTTGACCGCATCAGGAGTTCCGCCATCTTTACCGGCAATCGATGGTATTCCATAGCTTGCAGCTTCGATATAACTAATTCCAAATCCTTCTACTGAAGTTCCTTCAATTCTTGATGGCATTAAAAAAATATTTGAGTTTTTAAGTAGTGCGTTTTTTAATTCCAAGGTGATATTTTTAAGAAAAGTAACATTATTTTCTAAATTAAGAGTTTTAGTTGTTTTTTTTAAGTTTTCTTCTTCATCTCCATTTCCAATAATTACATATTTAAAATTTGGGTAAATCGCTTGGATATTTTTTAAAGCCAATAAAGAAAAATCTATTCCTTTTCTTCTATCAAATCTTGAAACAGTGATGATTTTCACATCAGTATTTCCTAATATATCTTTAGCTCGCTGATCTGACTCAGAGCCGATAATTTGAGGCTCGTTAATGCCAGGATTTATCACATGTATGCTTGAATTTTTGCAACCTTTTTCAGTTGCTAATTTTTTTGTAAATTCTGAGTTTGCAATAATGTACTTAGCCTTACTTAAGGAGCTAATAGATCTTTTATTTACAAAACTTCCAAGTGGATGATTAATTTCTTTTCCATGAATAAGACATAATATACTAATTTTATCTGATATATTTTCAGTGATTAATTCAATGCTTTTCCAATGATCAGCAATGATAGCTTTAATTGGATTATTTTTTATAATTTCTTTAAGAAGATTAAATTTTCTATATTTTTTTAATATTTTAAGTCCTCCCATTCTATTAGTTTCAAAATTATTTTTTTTATCGTACTCTTCATCACCCGCGAATGAGTTTGCCAAAACTTTAATTGGATGAAGATTATTTAGATGAATTGCTAGACCACCAATTAAACTTTGCATTCCACCAATTTCTGGCGGATAGCTTCTTGTTGTGATAATTATCATTTAATTATCTTTTCCATTTTATATTGCAGCCCATACTTGGAAATTGTTGCTTTGGTCCATTTGAAGTTTTTGCTATTAATTCCATTGCATTTAAAAGATCATTCTTTTTTTCTAATGTTGGTTTAAGATTTCTCATTTCTCTAATTCTACCGCGATATTGTAGTTCATTATTTTTGTTATAACCAAAAAAATCAGGAGTACATACCGCTCCGTAATTTTGAGCAATTTCTTGGGTTTCGTCATATAAATATGGAAATTTAAAATTATTTATTTTTGAAAATTTTTTCATATTTTCAAAACTATCCTCTGGATAATTATTTACATCATTTGACATTATTGCGACTGAATTAATTCCAAGTTTTGATATTTTGTTAGTCACATCTACTAATTCTTCAATTATAGCTTTTACATAAGGACAGTGGTTACATATAAACATAATTAAGATCCCATTTAGACCTTTAACATCTTTAAGCGAAATAAATGTGCCTTCAGTAGATTTTAATTTAAATTCTTTTATTTTTTCTCCAAAATTGCATACGGGTGTTTCTGTAAGAGACATAATTTTATTTTACTATTTGGAATATTTGTTATGAATATAACATGATTTTTGAACTGGGTAATAAAAGATTAAAAAGTGAAGACAAATATTGGATTTCACCAACCGCAAATGTAATTGGTGATGTTACTTTGAAAAAAGATTCTAGTGTTTGGTTTAATGCTGTTATTAGAGGAGATATTGAAAATATTACTGTAGGTGAGGGTAGTAATATTCAGGATAATTGTGTTCTTCATACTGATAAAGGTTACCCTTTAAAAATTGGTAAGATGGTAACAGTTGGTCACTTAGTAATGTTACATGGATGTACTATTATGGATAATAGTTTGATTGGTATTGGTTCAACAATTTTAAATAACAGTATCATTGGTAATAACTGTATTATTGGAGCTAATAGTTTAATTACCGAAGGAAAAATAATTCCCGATAATTCATTAGTTATGGGAAGTCCTGGAAAAGTAATCAGACAAGTCACTGAAGAAGAAAAAAAAGCAATTACTGAAAATGCTCAGCATTATATAGACAATTGGAAGAGATACGTAAAAGATTTAAAAAAAACTTAAGGAACTAGCCAACTACTTTTGTTCTCATCAAGTAAAAATTTGGCACGTCGATGACCTTGTGAGGCTAAATATAGCCATTCAAAACTTTTAATTTTACTTTCAACAACGCAAAAATTTTTATAACCAACTTCACTTTTTTCTAGAGTTGGAAGATTACTACCCAAGTCTTTTGATAAGTCAGAGGCAGACTCATTAATTAAATCGCCAGGAGCTTGCGGAGATAGATAACATTTTCTGCTAATCATTTGTGTTTTAATCCATGCTTGTTTTGTAATTTCATTATCTTTATGAATAAAAGCGATTCCTTCAGCGCGAACCTGTATTTTTCTTTTCTTGCTATAAAATACAAAATAAATTTTTTTATTTTTTTTTAGATAATCAATTTTTGGTGACCTATAATCAGTGTGAAATCTTAAGATATTTTTATCTTTAAAAGCTCCTCTTAGAACAACAATTCTACCATCAGCTCCCTCTTCAGAATTAGCAATTACAACAGGTAATCTAAAGTCTTCATTTCTATCGACCACACCTCTTTGTAAGAGATTCCAGATTTCATCTAATATTAAATTAATATTATTATAATAATCAGGAATATCCTTAATCACTCTTACTAATTTATTTTTTTTTAAGTCTAGTAATTAAACTTGATGTATCAAATCGATTGCCACCATTCTTTTGTACATCAGCATAATAACCATCTATAATTTTAGTTATTGGAAGATCGGAACCATTATTTTTTGCCTCTTCCATGGCAATACCTAAATCTTTTCTCATCCAGTCAACTGCAAAACCGAAATCAAATTTATCTTGAATCATTGTTTTGTATCTATTTTCCATTTGCCAAGATTGAGCAGCTCCTTTTGATATTACTTCAATAACATCCTCCATATTTAATCCAGCATTTTGACCAAATCGAATGCCTTCAGATAAACCTTGCACCAACCCAACAATACAAATCTGATTAACCATTTTTGCAAGTTGTCCACTTCCTGCAGGCCCTAATACTTTCATTTTTTTGCTATAACATTTGATGATATCTTGAGCTTTTTCAAAATCTTTATTTTCTCCGCCAATCATTACTGTTAGCTGACCGTTTTCTGCCCCAGCTTGACCACCAGAAACAGGGGCATCTAAAAAGCTAAATCCTTTTTCTTTTGCTGCATTAAATAATTCACGAGCAATTTTTGCAGATGCAGTAGTATTATCAATAAATACTGCACCTTTTTTTATTGAATGAAATGCTCCCTGAGTTCCTAATGTTACTTCTTTTAAATCGTTATCGTTACCAACGCAGCAAAATACATAATCAGAATCTTTACTTGCCTCTTTTGGAGTTTTTGCAAATTTTCCACCAAATTCTTTAACCCATTTTTCAGCTTTTGCAGTTGTTCGGTTATAAACCGTAACGTCATGACCTGCTTTTGCTATATGACGTGCCATTGGATAACCCATCACTCCTAGACCTAAAAAAGTAACTTTAGCCATCAATACTCCTATTAATCGTTTGTTAAATTAATCGCTTATATATCCTTGTTAAATCTTTATAAAAACTTGATTTATTTAAGCTTTAAGACTAAAAGGGTCAATTCAAATTATGGCACGAGTAACCGTTGAGGACTGTTTACAGCAAGTTGATAATCAATACGATTTAGTCATTTTGGCTAAAGAAAGAACTTTGCAATTGGGAGTAGGCGATGCACCACAAGTTCCAGTGGATAATGATAAACGAACAGTTTTAGCTTTAAGAGAAATTGCTGAAAAAAAAGTTGCAGTAAAAGACTTAGAAGAATCCACAATTGATCGTATGAGAGATCATCCAGACGATGCTATTGAACAGGAGGATTTTGATAGTCCAGATGGAGATTCCTTTGAAGATTTATATCAAGGGGAAGTTTCAAAATCAGGTCAAGCAATACTTCCATCTAAAAGATCTAGAAAAATTCCAGAACCAAAAGCTGGAGCAGAAAATGAAGTTATCGAGGTGGATGACGATGATCTTGATGATGATATAACTTTAGATACAGCTCCTGAAAAAGAAGCTACTGAAGATAAGGCTTAGTTAAATCTTAATTTTAAAATCTTTTAAAATCTTTTTTCTGTGTTGATCTAGCTCAGGAATTTCACCACGTGTTTTTGGATCTTTGTAATTAGACATTTTAATTGGATTTCCAGCCATCTTAAATTTTCCAATTTTTTTATGATCTGAACTTACAATCATATTTCTAAATATAATCTGTGGATTTTCTACAGCTTGTTTAATATTATAAATAGGGCCACAGGGAATATTCATTTTAGTGAATAATTTAATCCAATGATCAGTTACTTCATTTACTAAATATTTCTCTAAAATTATTTTTAAATCTTCAGCGTTTGTATTTCTAAGTTTGTTACTTATAAATCTTTTATCTTTAATATATTCTTTACAGTTTAAAGTATTACAAAGATTTTCAAATAATTTATCATTGCCAGCAGCAATAATAATAAAACTATCTTTTGTTTTATAAGCTTCAAAGGGAGCTATTGAAGGGTGACGTGAACCCATAGGTTTTGGAATTTCACCATTACTAAAATATCGTGCAATTGCATTTTCCAAAATCGCAATTTGACAATCAAGCATTGACACATCAATCTTTGTACCTTTTCCTGTTTTTTCTCTATCAAACAAAGCTGCATTGATCCCAATTGTAGTAAAAAGTCCTGCAGTAATATCACCAATAGATGTTCCAACTCTTGTTGGTTTTCCATCAGGCTGTCCCGTCACACTCATAAGACCACCCATTCCCTGTACAACCATATCATAAGCTGGCAAACTCTTTAAAGGACCTGTTTGTCCAAATCCAGAAGCTGATGCGTAAATTAACCTTGGATATTTTTTCTTTAAAATATTCCAGGAGTATCCCCATTTATCTAATGTTCCTGGTCTAAAATTTTCAACTAATACATCTGCTTTTGATAATATTTTTTCAAATATTTTTTTATCGTCTTTGTTTTTTAAATTTAGAGCGATACTTTCTTTGCCTCTATTAAGAGACATAAAATAAGCTGAATAATCTTTAATAAATGGACCAAAACTTCTACTGTCGTCCCCTGTTTCTGGGGCTTCTACTTTTATTACCCTTGCACCAAGGTCGGATAGAACCATAGTACAATAAGGACCAACTAAAACCCTTGTTAAATCTAGTACTATAATACCTTTTAATGGACCTGAATTATTTTTCATCCAAAGAATATTACATTGACAAAGAACAACATTCAAATCACAATATTTACTTAAACAAATTTAAGGGGAGATCATGAAACTAAAGAAGTATTTATCAATTTTTGTTAGTGTCATTTTTTTACTAACGTCAACAAACTCATTTGCTCAAATCATTCTTAAAGCATCTCATCAATTTCCAGGTGGAAAAGGTGATGCTAGAGATGAAATGGTTCAAATTTTTGCAAAAGAAGTTGAGAAAGCAAATGTTGGAATAAAAGTTCAAGTTTATCCTGGCCAATCACTTTATAAAGCGATGGAACAGTACAAACCTTTAACTGAAGGTCAGTTAGACATTACTTCTTTACCTTTAGACTATGCTTCTGGTTTTCAACCTGCTTACAGCGCAACATTAATGCCAGGCTTAGTTAAGAATCATTCTCATGCCGCAAGATTAAATGTATCTCCGTTCATGAAAGATATTAAAAAAATTATTAACGATGATGGAGTTATCGTATTAGCAGATGCTTGGCTTGCTGGTGGATTTGCTTCAAAAACTAAATGTATTACAAATCCAGAAACTGTAAAAGGACAAGTAACTCGAGCAGCTGGAAAAATGTTTGAAGCAATGTTAGTTGGTGCGGGCGCTTCTATTTCTTCAATGGCAAGCTCTGAAGTTTATCAAGGATTACAATCAGGTGTTTTAACAGGTGTAAATACAAGTTCAGAAAGTTTTGTATCATTTAAAATTTATGAACAAGTAAAATGTATTACTCCTCCAGGAAAGTTTGCTTTATGGTTTATGTATGAGCCAGTGCTTATGTCTAAAAAGTCATTTGATAAATTAAACGACAAACAAAAAGAAGCTGTACTTGCTGCTGGTAAAAAAGCAGAGGCTTATATGACTAAAGAAGCTGCTAATTTAGATACTAACATGGAAAAAGTATTTAAAGAAAAAGGTGTTCAAATAGTACAGATGACAGAAGCTGATTATAAAGCTTGGTTAGCTATTGCTAAACAAACATCTTACAAGCAATTTGCAGAAAAAGTTAAAGACGGCGATAAATTAATCGCAAAAGCTTTAGCAGTTAAATAAATTAAATTCGCCGGTGGACTTAAATGTTCACCGGCCTTTATTAATGATTGCTTTTATAAGATTTGTTCATTCCCTTTCTAAAATTTGTGGAGTTGTCTCTACAGCTTTAATTGCATCTGCAGTTTTAGTAACAACTCAAATGGTTATTGTTAGGTATGCTCTTAAAATGTCCACTGTTTGGCAAACAGAGTATGTAATTTTCTCATTAGCAGCAGCAACTTTTATTGGAGCTCCTTATGTTTTAATGAAAAAAGGTCACGTGAATGTTGATCTAATT
>Ga0214923_10002965_pt1 | contig 21771 bp, 21 predicted proteins | sample LL1510_MetaG_FD_177993 | JGI IMG/M metagenome (GOLD analysis project Ga0214923, IMG submission 177993) | Freshwater microbial communities from Lake Lanier, Atlanta, Georgia, United States - LL-1510 | ecosystem: Environmental > Aquatic > Freshwater > Lake | place: USA: Georgia | collected...
AAAGAACCGTTGAGTACTACCGGAACCACCGTGACCGATACTGGAACGCAGGTGACGTAGCTGCACAGCAAACGGGTGCATTGCAGGGAACGGCCGGCGCACATCGGTCGTGATTTCAACGGAAGGCAAGGCCTCACAGTCCGTCAGCCGCAATCCGAAGGTGAATTGATGCCAACCAAGCTTGAAGACGGCGGCGTGAACCCCATAGCCTTCAACCTTACGAAACCGGGTTACGTCGCCCACAAGAACGAAATCGACGACGCCATTCGCGAGGTCCTAGAGACGAGTTGGTTCGTCCTTGGCAAGAATGGTGAGGCGTTCGAGCACGAATTCGCGACGTATCTAGGGATGGCACACGTTCTTGGTTGCAACTCAGGGTACGATGCACTCGTGCTCGCCCTGCGTGCCCTGGGAATCGGCACCGGAGACGAAGTCCTGACGGTGTCACACACGGCGGTTGCAACTGCTGTCGCCATTTCTGCGACCGGCGCAACTCCTGTCTTCTGTGACATCGACCCAGTCACCTTCAATATGGACCCGAACAAACTGGAGGCGCAGCTCACTCCCAGGACCCGTGCAATTGTCCCGGTTCACCTGTACGGCCAGGCGGCCGATATGGGGGCGATCATGGAATTCGCGCGAACTCACCACCTCAAAGTGGTCGAGGACTGCGCTCAAGCCCACGGCGCGCGTTGGCAAGGACAAATGGTCGGGACGTTCGGAGATGCCTCTGCCTTCTCCTTTTACCCCACCAAGAACCTGGGCGCCTATGGCGACGGCGGCGCAGTCGCGACCAACGATGATGCCGTGGCGAACCAGGTTTCGATGCTGCGGAACTATGGTTGGCAACCAGGTCGACGGTACATCAGCGAAATCCGGGGCGTGAACTCCCGCCTGGACGAGATGCAGGCGGCCATCCTTCGCGTAAAGCTGCGACATCTCGACGCGGGTAACGATGCGCGCCGACGTCTCGCTTCAACATACGCAAAACATCTTTCCGGCTTGCCCTCTCTGGTAGTCCCGACCGAGGCACCCGGTAACCACCACGTGTTTCATCTCTACGTGGTGCGGGTCGACGCGCGCGACGAGGTCGCAACGAGCCTTCGTGGGTCTGGGATCGGCACCCATGTTCACTATCCCCAACCGATCCATCGACAACCGGCGTATCTTGACCACGGGTATGCGGACGGATCGTTGCCGGAAACGGAAAACGCGTGCCGAGAGGTTCTATCCTTGCCGATGTATCCGGAATTGGCGGAGGCAGACGTGGCGCGGGTTGGGCGTATCCTGAGGTCGTTGATCGAGAAGCGGCCGACCCCTTAGCGACAGCCTCCCGTCCAAACCAGTCGCCATTGTTGATACGTACGCCTTTCACTACCTACGAACACAGTCTGTGCCGCAGATCGATTGTGGTTTCAAATACGCTGCATTGTCGTAAAAATCAACTAAACCAGCACCAAAGCGGCGATGTTCACACGCCGAACGACAACCGACCAGTGATCGATCCGGACTGACCGCATGAACCCAGCCGAGTATCAGGCCATGTACCGGGTAGAGGACACCCTCTGGTGGTACCAAGGCATGCGCCGAATCTCCTCTGTTCTGATCGGCGACCGCATGACACCCGGCAGCCGCATCCTTGACGCGGGTTGCGGCACGGGTGGAAACCTCGCTTGGATTGACGGGGATACTCCACGATTGGGCAAGCACCGGACAGGTTTCGGCGTTGACCTTTCTGAAAAAGCGATGGGGTTTTGCCAAGCACGCAACTTGGAAAGGGTCGCCCAAGCATCGGTGTGCGACCTGCCGTTCGCATCAGAGTCGTTCGATGGCCTGCTGAGCTTCGACGTGATCTACCACCTTGGGGTAACGAGTGATCTTGCAGCCCTTCGTGAAGCAGCGAGGGTCCTACGTCCGGGAGGCTGGGCCCTCATCCGTGTGCCAGCGTTTGATGCTCTTCTGAGTGCGCACGACGCCGCTGTCCACACTCGTGAGCGCTACCGGTTGGCATCACTTAAGGAACGAGTTTCCGCTGCGGGCCTCGTGATTGAGCGAGCGACGTACGCAAACACTTTGCTTTTCCCCATTGCCGCCATTTCCAGAATGATCCGGCGACCGTCACACGAACCCGGAGAGCCGTCATCTGACGTCCGCCCGGCGTCGGGCACAGCCCAGGCAATCGGCAGCCTAGCTCTTCGATTGGAAGCGCTCGCACTGGAACGAGCCTCACTTCCGTTCGGATTGAGTGCGATTGTCCTTGCGACCCGGCCTCGTGAGGTTCCCCGGTGACCCAGGGAACTGACCCAAGTGACGCCGTTCGCGAGTCCCCGGAACCGTCACCATCACCTGCAAACGTGACCGGGGTTGAAGTTCCCGTCATCGCCATCGGCCCCGAAGAAGTGGCCACAACGCCGCTCGACGCTCATTTGCCCGACGACCGATCGTCGGACGGAGAAGTACCTGAGTACGCGCAGCTTGTTGACGATGAGGAACTTCAAGGGCTTCTCGCCCCATCCAGAAGAGATGGGCCAGTCGCATCCACTTTGCGCAAGTCAGTAGAGTTCATATCTCACGCGCCTTCAGCAGTCTGGAGTGCGCTGACCCGTTCGCTGATTCTCGACACCTACTGTGTCATCGTCCTGTGGGCAATCACTTACCTATTCTTTGAACCGTCCCTTCGAGAACTCAGGATTGCCTACGAAAACGATACCCGGGTCTTCTACTACCCGATTTTCGTAAAACTCGGTGAAGCATGGCGGTCGGGACACCTTCAACTTTGGTCAACTGACATTCTGACCGGATATCCCGTCTTTGCCGATGGGGAGGCGGGAGTTCTCTACCCATTCCATCTCCTGGCGCTGATGTTCCTCTCTGTTGACGATGCATTTGTCTGGTTGCGACCCATCCGCTTCTTCCAGGGTGCGCTCTTCATGTTCGGGTTCCTCCGGGCAATCGGGACGGGTAGGTTCGGGGGCCTGATCGGCTCAATTACATTCGCGTTCAGCGGCTTCTCTGTCGCCCAATTGCACCATGTCAACATCGGCACCGGGTCGGTCTGGCTTCCACTTGCCCTTTGCTTTGCCGAGGTTGCCATCCGATCAACCGGCAGGACCCGCTACACATTTGCATTTCTGGCCTCGGTCCCGTTCGGGCTCCAAGGACTGATCGTCCACGTACAAATCCTGCTTCTTTCGGCATTCACGTTTAGCGCGTTCGTCGTCTACCGAGTGGCCGTCGGACCGGTCGGGACGGGCAAGGTGGTGGAATCATTTCTCCCAACCCGATTGCGTCTGGGCGCGTTCCGGTGGAGTACTTTCGGCAAATCTTCATCCACGACTTCGCGCATTGGAGTGGTCCTGACCGACTTTGGAGGAGGTGTGCTCCGGGGACTCACCTCGACCGCATTCTTCGTGGTTACCCGAATGTCTCTGGCGGGGCTAATCATCGCGATCGCCGGTGGGATCGGAGCTGCACTCTCTGCGGTCCAACTGATCCCGCTCTTTGAATTGGGAACCTACTCTTTCAGGGGTAGCGGTGTCGATTACTCATTCGCCACCGAATACGAATTGCCTGTAACCCACTTCCTGAGCTTCCTGCTCCCTGACGCGTTCATGACCACGTCCTGGCCGGACGACGCTCGTCGCTACTGGGGTCTGTGGTCGCGATGGGAGGTGTTTGGGTATGTCGGTCTCGTGCCACTTTGCCTCGCCCCGTTCGGGCTACTCGTCGGTCGGTCTCGGCTTCGCTGGTTCTTCGGCGCGATCGTAGTCCTCTCGCTCTCCCTTGCGGTCGGGGAGCATGCTCCGTTTGGGGCGCACAAGTTCCTGTCGTCGCTGCCGGGGTTTTCCGCGCTGCGCGCACCGGGGAGATTCGTCTTCCTAGCGACCATTGGATTGGCAGTCCTCGCCGCTATCGGCGCGGATGCACTTCGAACAGATTGGGTAATTCGCGCCGGATCAGCGTCGCTCGTTCGGACGCAAGCATGGCGCGCAATTCCACGAGCCCTCACATCCACGATATTGCTCGGCCTTGCCCAGCTCACCGCGGTGATTGCCCCTACCGCACTAATGTTCTTCTCAACGTATGCCATCGGTCACAAGGACGACGCGATGGCCTTCCTGCAACGCAACTTCGTTGTCATGCGCGGGTTTGACACAAAACTCACGATAGAACACCTGTACCAATTTGCACTTACTTCACTTGACATCGGACAACCGGCGGTCGCAAGGCAACTCGCCTTACTTCTGGGGGTCGTTGTCGTCCTGACGCTTTGGGATCGTGTGCGTTCGCTCTCGTATCTTTGGCAAGGACTGCTCGTAGTTACCCTGGCAGCCGACCTGATCGCGGTCGGGCAATCGTTTCATCCGACACAATCGCTTTCGGCGCTTAAGGACCCAGGTGACTTGGGAAGATTCGTTTCCACGTTACCCGGCATGAAGGCCGAAGGTGGCGCTCTGTTCCGGGTCTACACACAGAAGAACACTCGTGACGAACCCAATCGTCTCCTCCTTGCAGGCGTTAGCGAAGCGAATGGGTACTCCTCACTTGAACCGGATCGGCATAACCGATACGTCGCGGCTGCCTGGTACGCGCCGAACCGATTGCTTGACCTGATGGGCGTCAAGTACTTCGTCATCCGCAACGGCTTCTTGCCACTGCCTTCGTTCAACTTGACTTCCTTCAACACAGACCGCCCCCTGTTTTCAAGTACAGGCCAGAACGGATCCGGCACCCAGACCATTCGGTTCGACGGTGTCACCGGTGATTCGATCAGAATGGTGTCGACCCTACGGTGGGCCACAGGCGTCGCACAGGCCCAACCGGTCGCCAAACTCTCGGTGGTTGCCCGCAATGGATCACGCCAGGACTTTCAAGTCCTCGCGGGCGTCCACACCGCGGAGTGGGATTGGGAGCGCCCTGAGTTGAAGGGAAAGGTTGCGCATCAGCTCCCATCGACCGAAACGTTTGCACGCACCTGGAAAGAACTCGACGTTCGCAGCCGACCATCGGGTCAAGAGTTCCCCGCACACCTTTACTACGGTGAGTTCGCACTGGGAAGCGTGCAAGCTCTCGACAGGATTGAAGTTACTTTCCTCCATCCAACCGCCCAGTTCGAGCTCTACGGCCTCGCGGTCTTCAATGACACCACCAAGGACTTGGAACAGGCAGAGATTGCCAAGAACACCAAGTTCCGCAAGGTCTACTCAGATAAGGAAGCGGTTCTCTACGAGAACTCCGGAGTCCTTCCACGTTCCTTTCTTGTTCCGACGGCAGTAGTCACTGAAGCCGGGGATGAAACCCTGCAACGGATGTCGCAGGGAGATTGGGCGCCGGAACGAATGGCGCTCCTTGAGTTGCCAAACGATGAACGCGACGACGACGGAATGTCCCGGCAGAGCGACGCCGTCAACTCGGTACCGATGCACCTGCGTGATGCCATGCGTCGCCTTCCACCTCCAGCCCGGGCGGGCGATGCCGTGGCACCAGTGACATTCGACATCGAGCGACGCCGTTCAACTTCGGCAAGTGGGTCCGTAACCATCTCAGGCATCGCAAGCGAGACCGTCAACCTGACCGTTGACGCCCGAACCGAGTCGGTCCTCGTCCTGAATGATCTGTACTACCCTGGTTGGGAAGCGACTCTGGACGGAAACCCCACGCAAATCTATCGCGCGAATTACCTGTTCCGAGCAGTCATCGTTCCCCAAGGCCAACACATCATCGAGTACACGTACCGTCCCCGGTCGTTCCGACTAGGTCTCTCAATTACCCTGGGCGCAACATCAATACTTGTAGTAGGGCTAATCTTGCTTACCGTCCCGCAGATCCGGAAACTCTGGACCGAGAGAAAGCCTCTTGAGAGCCCAACTCCACCCGGATCGGAAGCACAGCCGGGTCACTGAGATGCCACTCGACGGCGGTGACATTCTGCGAGAAATTGCGTTCAGGTGGCGTTCGTTTGCCAAAATCTCCGCTCCCGCCTGGAAAAACTGCGCGGGAAGCTGGGCGCGACTAACTGAAACGCTGGACAGTGCCGGCGTCGAGGAGATCAAACACCTTCGAGCTCAATTCGGCCCAGACCTTGACGAATGGCCGAAACGACTAACGGTCCGAGAACTGCACGAAGCCATCTACCTAATCGACGTCCTCCAGAGGTACGCCATTGGGACGAACAGAGTAACCACCCCAGGGCTCGATGTCGGTTCCAAGAACGGGACTGCATTACCGGCCCTCGCAAACGCCGTACCGGGGCAGTGGGACCTCGTGGAGATTGATGCCCACCGCCGGTATGCGACGCTTGCGACAAGGCGTGCTCACGGGGTCCGTATTTCAAGACAATATCCCCGCTCACGCTTCATCGCCGGAAGCGTCACCGAACTGCCCGGTCCCTACGGCTTCGTGACATGGATCCTCCCATTCATTGACCCTGCACCGCTAGCCGCTTGGGGCCTCCCCAACCGGCTATACGAACCAGAACGACTTCTGGAACACGTGAAACGCATCATCGCGCCAGGCGGAACATTGTTTGTGGTGAACCAAGGCGAGGTGGAATATGACATCCAACACGGCTTGTTCCGTGCACTTGACATGTCAGCAACCCCGCTCGGAAAAATCGAAAGTGCCATCTCACCATTCAAGAGAGACCGCTACTGCTGGCGCTGGACCGCACCTGCTTGATCCAGATTATGTGAGGCTATACTTGCCAACTGAACGCGAAACTGTTCAAACTCCAGAACGCTGTTGAAACTTGCGTTCTAGAACAAATGTCCGCTACCATTCCGCACAGGAGTTGAAACAACTGTGCCAGAATTCGCCACCGCAACGATCAGCACCACCGAAACAACGGCCCGACCGCGTCGCGAGGAGCCTGGACCGATGACCGCGTCATCAAGTGGCAAGACAACTTCCCCAGCAACACTCTCAGCGGGCATCCTTGACCGAGGCGAGAAGGCAAGTGCTGACCGGCTCAAGGCGATAGACCTTGCAATCGGTCAGGCAGAAAAGCAATTCGGCAGAGGCGCGATCATGCGTCTTGGCGACAGTGCCGCCAAGATGCAAGTTGAAGCAATACCGACTGGCGCACTTGCGTTGGACCTTGTGCTCGGCATTGGTGGTCTGCCTCGCGGACGGATCGTCGAGATTTACGGGCCCGAGAGTTCCGGGAAGACCACCCTTGCACTACACGTTGTTGCATCCGCACAACGCATTGGCGGCATCGCGGCCTACATTGACGTTGAACACGCATTGGATCCGGTTGACGCCCAGAACAGGTGCGGGGTCCGGATTGATGATCTTCTGGTGAGCCAACCGGATACCGGGGAACAGGCGCTCGAGATCTGCGAAATGCTTGTCCGGAGCGGTGCAGTAGATGTTGTAGTCGTGGACTCCGTCGCTGCCCTAGTGCCCCGAGCCGAAATCGAGGGAGACATGGGCGACTCCCAGCCAGGTTTGCAGGCACGCTTGATGAGTCAGGCCATGCGCAAGCTAACCCCAGCGATTTCAAACAGTCGGACCATGGTGATTTTCATCAACCAAATCCGCGAGAAGATTGGCGTGATGTTCGGGAGCCCCGAGACCACGCCCGGAGGCAAGGCGCTGAAGTTTTACGCTTCAGTCCGTCTTGACATCCGGAGAACCGACAACGTCAAAGTTGGTACGGAAGTCGTCGGAATGCGTGCAAAGGTGACCGTTCGCAAGAACAAGGTTGCGCCACCGTTCCGGGTTTGCGAATTTGACATCCTTTGGTCCGAAGGTATCTCTCGGACGGGCAGCCTTCTGGATTTGGGTGTTGAGATGAACATCATTAAGAAGGCCGGTGCGTACTTCAGTTTCGGCGACGTGAAGCTCGGCCTCGGGCGCGAAAATGCGCGCGAGTTTCTCCGCCAACACGGCGCCGTTGCGGACGAGATTGAAGCCGGGATCCGGGCAAATGCGAAAGCTGGCAAGGTAGCGGCACCCGCAGCGCCAAGCGCCGAGTAGACGAGTCGGTCTGAGAGAAGTGCGAGGATCCGCGATCTTTCGACCCAGCTCAGGCCAGACACCCAATCACTCACGGATATACTGAAACCGTGTTCGACATCGGTGTTCCTGAATTGGCGGTCATCGCCATTGTGGCGCTGGTCGTCCTCGGCCCGGAACGGCTTCCGGAAGTCATGCGCCAAGCCGGGAAGCTCTACAGACAGGTTTCGACTTGGCGTCAGCAGCTAATGGCGGATGTTCAGGAACAGATCCGGGCCGGAATGAAGGAAGTTGAGGAAGTCTCGGCGACCCTCAATTCTGCCTTCCAATTCGGCGAATCCAATTCAGGGGCAGATCCTTCGCTTCCACCCCCGCCCCTTCGTCAGGTGCCGGCCCTCCGGCTGCAACCTGCGAAGGCGTATGACGCCGGTCCATTCACACTTGCCGCGTGGTACCGGGACACATCGCCCGAAGTTGTGCTCGCTCCAGGACCCCATGGCACGCGTTCACGAGTGAATGTGCAAGAGGCGTTCGCACTCCCGCAGACAACTTCGGACCCATTGTTCGGGAATGCGTACGTCACCTCAACCGCGTCGCTGATTTCGCCAGTCCATCCATTTGATGACCCGTTTTCTGCTGGCGAACATCCCCACGAGCGTCGATCTGGTCCAGTGCAGATGATTGTCAGTCACGGTACCGTCGTCCAGGCATCCGCACCCCATGCGGAAAGGCTCAATCCGGTCGATGACCGGGCGCACCACGAGGCCACGGTCATATCGCTGTTTCGCCTCGGCGCGCACACACTTGAGAGTGCCGCAAGAACCCTGGACCTGTCGGCATCACAGTTCGAGAAGCGCCTTGCCGACCTTGACCAGGCAGTCCTTACTACCGCATAGGCGTGTCTGGACCGGCTCGAGTGTGAAGAACCCACAACGCCAAGCGCGAGTGATCAAGGCACTTACATCCGCGCCACTAGGATTCGGGACATCAGATCAGTCTCACGATGTCCACGTGCCCCGTGATTCCTGCTCTAGGCGCCCAACAAACTGAGGGCCTTCTCCAACTGCGGGTCCTTGCCATCCGACATATTGGCACGAGTGACCTCAACGACCTCATCAGGCGCGACCCCAACCTTGTTGAGGGGTTCACCTTCAGGACCGATCAGCTTTCGGGTTGTAACCGTGACCGCTGAACCGTCAGGGAGACCAAACCGGGAAGCGACTCCAACGCATCCCGCCGTCTTGGTTCCCACTACACGTGCCACCTTGTATCGCTGGACTGCAACGCTAAACAACTCGGCAGCTGAAGCAGTACTGTCACTCACAAGGACAACCATCGGGACCTTGGTCCCGACAAACGTCCCGTCCGGTCCAAGAGCGATTCGGTCCCCCTTGCGTCCAACCTCAAACCCGAATGGTCCATCCTTCAGGAACTTGCTCAGGAACGAGAGGAAGACATTGAGGTCACCCCCACCATTCGTCCGTAGGTCGATAACTATTCCCTTGGTCGCCTTTGCCTGCATAGTGCCGATCGCACCAAGGGCCTCGCCCTGCGCCGAAGCTGAAAAACTGTTCATCCGAATGTAAGCGACGCGATTGTTGCCAACCAACCTCGACTCGACGGCCGCCTCAGAGATCGCAACTCGGTTGATCGCGATGTCACGAGGCTTATTGTCGGTAGCGTGGGCAATCGTCAGCTTCACTGACGAGCCCTCCTTGCCACGGATCCGCGCAGCAATCTCGTCAAGAGGCATATCGGACAGATCAACCCCGTCTGCCTTGAGAAGGGCGTCTCCCGGCTTGATCCCCGCCTTCCCAGCGGCACCGCCTTCAATGAGCTCGTACACAACTGCTGGTTCGCCGGACTTGCGTTTGATCCGAATGCCGATACCAGCAAACCGAATCGTCCCGTCCATCCGTTGGTTCTGTTCTGCAAGTTGGGCCGGCGTCGTGAACCCGGTATGGCAGTCCCCTATCTCCTTGACCATTCCTCGGATTGCGTCGTACGCAGCGGCCGACTGGCGTGGCGAGGTCGCGCCAAGTGACGCCGCCTGGGCAAGGTAAGCCGTCTGAAAGCTGTTCAGATCCGCCTGAGGATCTGCCCCGGTAAACTCCGGTGGGTCAACAACCGTTACGCCCGGAGGCAGTCCAGCCACGAAACCGTTCCAAGCGCCGGCTAGAAGCCTTGTGTAGTCAAGCTGCTCAACGTACTCGTTCAGGAAAACGAGCCATGCGTTAGCAATCAGACCAAGCCCTAGTTCCGGAGTAATCGGACGCAAGCCAGCATTTACGCCAGTCGCCGGAACGGGTGTCTCGATCGGTGCCACTACGGTCGGTGTCGAACCGACGTCGGAGGTCATCCTCGGGGTGAATGGGTCACTGGGGGCGCAACTCAGGAGAAATACGAGTCCCACGACAAGCGTGACGCAACTGTTGCGTCCGAAGCTTCTCAAGAGACCAGCGGCTCCTAAGTGGCGACGAGCGAACCAACGGTCCAGTGTGACCACAACTTTGGAACTGGACCCGTTATCAAAACGTCGCTCAACCATCGAGCGGATAATACCCGAGTACCGGGTTCATATAAGTGTCAGGAAACTCGCAGCATCAAAGGCGCACAAAGTCTCAGGGAGCACAAAAGGGGAAGGGCAACGAGTTACGGGACCGCTCACATTGAGTAACTGGCGGGTCCCAAACGCAAGGCCGTCGGCGGTACGACGGCCCCTGGGCGATTGACTAGACGGATACCGCAGTACGGCGTGTCGTTCCCGAGGTCGCCAACTTAACGGCACGTGCCTTGACACGAGCCTTCTCACGGGTCTTCCGTCGCTTCTTCAATGCCACGCGTCGTCGCTTGTTCATACTCCAACCATTGTACAGTCTCGCCTTATGCAGGCCACCGAGAACGCTACAGTCGACCAGTTCGATGCTGAATCGTCAGCAAGGTTCGCATCATTGGATCGGTTGGCACGTGATGCGACGATGAACCGCAGTTTTTCCGCCGTCGCAATTGCGGTTGGCCGGCGCAGCGGCATTGCGTGGCAGTCAGTAAACGGGCATGCCGAACTCACGCCCGAGCCACGGGTCTTGCACGAAAATCACCGGTTTGACCTCGCGTCCCTCACCAAGGTGCTCGTCACCGTGCCTCTCGTCCTGCAACTGGTCGAAGCTGGCCACCTTCACCTAGGACAACGTGTTGCATCGATACTTCCGCAATTCGAAGCTGGGGGCAAGGATGCCATCACAATCGGTCAACTCCTGACCCACACTTCGGGCCTGCCCGCGCACGTACAGTTCTGGCAGACGGCAACCTGCGCATCGGACGTCCGGCGTGCCGTACTTGCAATTCACCCGGCCACCGCCCCTGATCTCGAAGTCGTGTACTCGGACCTGGGGTTCATGACCCTCGCATTCATCCTTGAGGAAATCACGGGACTTCCTATCGACAAACTCGCAGCGAAAAACCTTTTTGAACCCCTTGGGCTCAAAGGGACCGGCTTCTGCCCTGAGCAAGGTGCACCGTGCGTCGCCACTGAGGTCGTCGCGGAAAGAGGTGGAACGGTAGTTGGAACCGTGCACGACGAGAATGCACACGCCTTGAACGGCGTTGCCGGACACGCCGGACTGTTCGCACCAATCGGAGACGTTGCCCGACTAGCGATGATGTGGGCTCGTGAAGGCACCGTTGACGGCGTTCGATGCCTGAAGAGGGTTTCGGTGAAGGCCGCAATCAGGGATCACACCTCGTGGATCAGCCCACGTTCGGCGCGGGGCCTCGGGTGGGTCCGTAGCCCCAACCCGTTCTGGGCTCCCGCGGACCTCGCGTCACCCGCGTCGTACGGCCATACCGGTTTCACTGGCACTTCCGTCTTGATTGACCCAGAACTTGACGCATGGGTCGTACTACTTACAAATAGGGTCCACCCAACTCGCCACGGGGACAGCCCAACACGCATCCGCGCTCTGCGAGCAGCGGTACAAAACGCATCTATTGCCGCGCTCGTCAACTAGGCCAGAGGCTTACGAAGATCATTTCTAATCCCAAGGCCCTACGCGTCGTGCCCGCTCATACGGACACCCGAGTCCCGTAGGCGTCGCAACTGCACGTCAGGCCTATCGGCAATCCGGCGGCTCGAGCGGTCATCATTCGGCCAACTAAATCCCTCAGACATCACCACCCCGGCCTCGACGAGCAGCGTGGTGCACATGTCTACATCATCGACGTGGACATACTCGGCGCCAATGCCGCCATCTGGCGTCTGGTTGTGGTAGTTCCCCAGTGGCACGCACACCGCGCCTGTCGTGTATCCCGCAACAACGTAGGCCGTCGCCTCACAGATGCCACCACTCATCAGTTGGCGTTGGACCCTGAAATCGGCATCGCGCCCACAAATGCGATCGCGGGCGGCACGGAGGACTGCATCCCCTTCCGGGTGAAATGTGGTTGCTGCGTCTCCAACGCGAATTACAGGGCCCAACCCCAATTCCGCACCGGGGAGTGCCCTGCTTGCTTCGATCGAGACCACCATTGCGTCTTCTGGAAGGCCTCGACGCCTCACAAGTGCGGCTACCCCTACCAATCCAACCTCTTCAGCACGAGTAAAGGCCCCGCATACGTCTAGGTCAACACCGGCAGCGGCGCTCCGTGCGAGCCACGCAAGGGTAATCGCGCACCCCGCGAGGTCGTCGGCGGCGGTCAGGTAGAGGAGACCTGTCTCTTCATCGAGGGCGACCGGCCCAGTGTCAAACACACCGAAAGCTCCAGCTGCGAGCGCCCCCGAAGCCGCTAGGTGCAACCCTACCCTCGCGTCCGCCACACCATCGAGCTCAAAAGCGCCAAGCACACAGCCGGCGACTTCTCGCACCCCGCGCGGGTCATCAGGATTGTCTGGATTGAAGAACCGAACCGGGACCGGAGTGGAGAAAGAATCTGCTCGTATCGAGCCAAGCAGATGGCCGACAAGCGGTTCGGTCGATATGACCTCGATTGCCGGGTGGTCCATGTGTGCGCTTACAATCAATGGGCGCCTCGAGGCACCCGAAGCGCTCGCGCCCCGATGCCACACGAACACGTTTCCATCGGCATCGTCGGAAACTTCAAGCCCAAGCCCCAGGGCAAACCCGACCACTCGATCAGCAATCCGATCCTCGTGGTAGGGCGCGGTCGGCACAGCCCCCAACCACGCCAAAATCTCCACAGCATTACTCGGGCTACCCGGAAATGCTTCGGGTTGAACCCGTGACAAAGCGCGACCTGTTCTGTTCTCCATGGCCCTCCCAGTATGACATCCCGCCAAGATGGGAGCCGGGAGACTTGCAACCCCACTTCATCGATACACTTTCTGACATCCAATGGATCAGAACGCCCGCTTGTGTGCAAAGAAACCCGTGTTCACCCGCCGGATGGCATTCTTCGGCGCCACCGCAGCTTCCTCTGGCATTGCATTGGCAAGGTGGCAGCGGGCATTAGCGTCCGATTTCGCAGAGCCGAAGGCAACCGGGTACGGCATCGACGAACTGCCAGTGGACGATACGACCGCGGCGATACGAGCATGCCTCGAAGCACGTTCGGATGCCCTGTCACGAGGTGATCGGAAAGCGTTTGTCGCGACGATTGATCAACGGAACCCTACCTGGCGTCGTATTCAGGGCGACGTGTTTGACCTTTCCGCGCGCGGTGGGTTGGGTGCCGGCGCATTCTATTCACCGGTCCGGGTTCAGGAGAAGCCATTTGGATACGTCAAGGCATTCCTTGAGGTGTCCCCGGCGCGGGGAATGGCGCCTGCCGAGCGCACAGCCTGGATCTTCTCGCGCCAAAGTGATGGCACGGTCCTCCACGCTGAGCCGACCAATGACGAGCTGGGTATGCGCCAGACGACAACCGTCGGAGGGATAGTGCTTTCCCATTACGAGTGGGACGCAGACATCCTCGACCGTGTCGCGTCAGTCGCACAAAGGGCTTGGGAGCGTGTCTCGTCGGTTATCGAGACCCCAGAAACGATCCGTCCGATCATCTCACTGAACCCCACCTACGCAGCACATTCCGGCCTTCGGGGCTTCTCCACTTGGGCCGCCTACCTCCCGGGGTCACGGACTACCGTGCTCTTGCGTTCACTCGAGTCGTTCGGGGCGGGGCCAGTCACAATGTCCGAGTCCGAGGATAGTCGCCTCTTGGTCCCGCTCACGCACGAGCTGACCCACTTGGCAAACGATTGCATTCTCTCGATTGTCAAGATTCCACACTGGATGTCCGAAGGACTTGCGGAGTATGTCGCCGACAACTTTCGGACACGCGAATTTGTGTCCGCCGTCGCGTCAAACCGCCAGTGGAGCCTTGACAAGGCTAGCGAGATCATCGAATGGGGAAGCGATGTTTCACGCGGTTACACCGGGAACGACGTGTCGCTTGCGTATGCACACGCATCTCATGGAACCCGGTACTTCATCGAGAGGTTCGGGATTGCCCGTTTCTGGGAACTCGCTCGTGAGTTCGCATCTTCCAGACGCTGGGCCGACAGTTTTCTCACGGTAACTGGCGTGCCATGGAACGATTTTGGCGCTGACTGGTTCCGTTGGTCAAAAGGCATATCCGCCGCGTAGCCGCATATTCGTTCACTGAAGCGGGCGTGGTCGGTTTAGGCGGCAGCTTTAGTGGCAAGTTGCCTGACCGCTGCTTCCAGGGTGTTGCGCATGAGGACGGCGGTGGTCATTGGCAGAGTTCCACCCGGGACCGGCGAAATCCAGCCTGCGATTTCTCGGACGTCATCAAATAAGACGTCACCCCGGACGCTCCCATCCGTGTCGTATGTCGTGCCGAAGTCCAACACGACTGCGCCCGCACCGACCATCGACCGGTCAACCAGCCCAGGGCGCCCGGCTGCCACGCAGAGGATGTCTGCCTTCCGGCATTCCTCGGCAAGTTCGCGCGTAGCCGTATGACAGATGGTCACCGTTGCACCCGCGCTCACCATCAGCATGGCAAGTGGTCGCCCGATCACAACGCTTCGCCCGACGATTGTCACGCGCGACCCAAGTAGCGGGATCCGATGATGTCGCAGAAGCTCCATGCCGCCAAGAGGGGTGCTCGGCACCAGCAGCGGATGGCCGAGCGCAAGCATGCCCGCATTGTGGGGAGTGATCCCGTCCACATCCTTGAGGGGAGAAAGTGATCCGGCTACCACCGAGGACGAGTACGGACGAGGGATCGGCATTTGCACAATCACACCATGTACCGACTGGTCCTCATTAAGTTCGTGAAGCGTGTCGCGCAAAACGTGGTCGTCTCCGTCCGCGGGGAGGGCAATGTGGCGGCACTGTATGCCTACGCGCCCGGCAACGCGCGCAAGTGCCCTGACGTACGCAGACGCAGATCGGTCGCCACCGGCCATGACAGTGACAAGCCCGGGAACATATCCATGTTCCGAGGCAAACGCGCGTACGCGATCAGATACAGCGGCGCGAAGCTCAGCTGAAGCCTCAACCCCGTCAAGGATGGAAGCAACCACTACCGGGCTCCAGTACTTCGTTCAGACCCGGCAACCAATGCGTTCATGCGCTGGCACGCATCGCATTCCAGGCAACCAGACAACGGCGCGTCCCTTCCTCACCGCCGGCAGAGAACGCTGAACCACCGGGGCGCTTGACCAGCTCATCGTCAAGGACAGCGTGAACACGATAGTGAGTCTCAAGCGACACATATCCCGCATATCCGTCGTGAATCAGTCGATCGAGTTGGCCCTGAACCCCGACATTGCCTTCACCAAGGACCGTCGCGACGTGCTTTCCGCCCTCGATCACGGCATCTTTCACGTGAACATGCGCAATGTGCGATTTGACCCGGTCGTAGCCGCTGGAGACCGCATCGTCTTCGCCCGACCAGAACGCATTGCAGGGGTCCCACAGTGCCCTGACAGTGGGCGTCGCAACCTCGGTCAGGAACGCATCGATCTCGGTCGATGTCGCAACATTGCACGTGTGTTCGTTCTCGATGATCAGTCGAACCCTGCCGTCAGCCGCGATGCGCGCAGCCTCGCGAAAGTGAGCCGCAATGTCGGTCATGCGCGAGTCTGGATGCTCGACCCGCCAGAACGTGAACGCCCTTACCAGATCCGTCCCGAGGGCATGAGCGGCATCAATGCATCGCTTGAGAATGTCGAAGTGTTCGGCAACTTCGCCAGGATCGTCCAGCGCGCACTTGAATACAGGTGACGCGAGTGACGCGATCGAGAGACCGTTTGCGACGGCCGTATCGCGGATGCGATTGAGTTGACCGACCGTCATCCGATCAATCCGTACATCCCAAGCCGTCCTGATCTCAAGGCCATCCAGCCGGAAGTCTCTCGCCATCTTGACTGCGACGTCGAAGTCCTGCGAGATTTCGTCGGTGATTACTGCGCGCTTGAACATACGGAGCAGTGTAGCCAAGGCACGCAACGGCGTGTTTCCTTCAGCTCCACCCAAACGGATCCTGTCGGCGTAATACCACCGAAATTCCGTGGCGTCGCCGAAGGACGTCCACCACCCTCCGATCAGTAACCGAGAGTTCCTGTGTGTGGGGCGAAGCGCCCCCGAAAAGGTCCCGCTTTTCCAATCGTCGGTCCAGAATCACCATCACCACGGCCGGAAACGCGACTGCAAGGAGGACCGCATCGGCAATTGCACCTTGAACCGGACGGGCATCCTGCTTGAGCACCGTGACCGTGACGGCAATCCTGACCGCCACACTGCCCGGATCATCCGCACCATCATCCCAATTGCCATCAGCAGCCGCGTCTTCACCGACGCCCGCCGTTGCGGCAGCAACGCCTTGGGTCACAACCAAGGTAGGAGCGACACGCAATCCGAGGAAGCTCGGAACCGACCACCGACCGTCTCGCGTCACCGTGATTGCTTGAGACGGACGTACAGCACCCTGAATGGCGCGTTCCGCGTCTGCCGCCAGAAAAACTTCACCCGCCCGTGCAGGATCAAACTCCCCCTCTTCAAGCGCGACAGTGACACGATTCACGAGCGCTTCGATGCCTTCGATTGAGCCTGTACGCCTTCCAACACCCTTGACGGAGGCACTATCGCCAACAATTCTCATGCGCTCATCGTATCCATCGGAAACTACGGATTGAAAACAGATTCTCGGGACGGCCAATCACCGCGGTGACGCTACACTTTGTCCATGGCCGATGTGACATGCGCGCGCTGTGAAAAGGTTGGACCTGCGCTCGACCACCTACCAATGGCCGGCGCGCGTGGCACCCTCGTTCGTTCACGCATATGTGTGCCCTGCTGGGAACTCTGGGTTGAGGAATCCAAGTTGCTCATCAACCACCACGGGATAGAGGTAGCCGATCCCCAGCAGCGAAAACGCCTCTACCCGATAATGGCCGAATTCCTGAAACTCCCGGAACTGTGACCGGGTCGAACCAGTCGAGTACACTACCGAGTACACAGGTTGTCAGCGATTGGTTGGATTGGTGCATCGCTGACGTCATCCACAGGGCAAGAGTCCAAGACAGGCGCCAGTCCGCCATTAGCAACGTCAGTCACGACGCTTGTTCGTCGTTAGAGTGACCGAACCGCACCCAGAGGGGTGCGAAGTTCCCGAGGAGAATGAGTGTGCTGCGGATGCGTCTAACGCGGACCGGTGCCAAGAAACGGCCGAGCTATCGCGTGATTGTGACCGAGAGTGAGTTTCCGCGCGAGGGCCGCCACGTGGAAATCATCGGCCACTACGACCCGATGACGTCACCTGCCACGGTGAAAATTGACACCGACGCCGCAGTCAGGTGGCTCCGCAATGGGGCACAGCCGTCTGATCGTGTGCGTATCCTCCTCCGCCACGCGGGAATACTGAAGGCTTGGGAAGAGGCGCGTTTGGCTGACAAGCGTGCGGCGAAGGCCGCTGCTTCACAGTCTTCCTGAGGCACGTCAAGACATGAAGCCACTCGTCGAATTCATTGCCCGAGGCCTTGTCGACGAACCCGATGGGGTGGACGTTCGGCAGCGAGACGTGGGTCGTACAACGGTCGTGGCGCTCACGTGCGCTCAAGGCGACACCGGCAAGGTCATCGGCAAAGAGGGACGCGTTGCCAAGGCGATGCGGACCCTTCTTGCTACTGCAGCCACCCGGCGACGTCGCCGCGCCATCCTAGAAATCAGTTGATGGCCCCCTCGCCATCGAACCGGGGCGTGCCAACCGCTCGCCCCGGGACTCGCGTCCGTTTGGCGCGTCCCAAAACTGGTTCCGCGGTTCGCCAGTCATCAGGTGGCGGGCAAAAAATTGGGCAAGGTATCGGGGAAGCCGAGGTTTCCACAGCACCCCAAATAGCGAGCCAATCCAAATCATCGACGAAACCCGGTCCGACAACTTCGCCAGGATCCGGTCCTCGACGAACCACCGTTTCCTCGCGCCGTCCCGCATCTGTGGAAACCCCCGATGGATACATTGCGGTAGGCCAGGTGATGGGTGCGTTCGGACCGCTTGGCGACCTGCGAGTGCAAGCATTTAGCGACCGCCCAGGCAGATTCAAGGCGGTCCAACGGATATTCGTCGGACAAGCGCTTACCCCGGCACGGATCTTGCGACGAGGAGTTCATGGGATCGGATTGACGTTGCGCCTTGACACCGTCACCACCCGCGAACGCGCCCGCGCGCTGTTCGGGGAGTACCTTTACCTGCCTGACGCAGAGTCGATCAAGCTTCAGCCTGGGGAGTACTTCATTCACCAACTCATCGGGCTCACGGTGGCCGACGAAGCGGGCACAGAAATCGGGAGACTCACCGAAGTCATCCAGACCGGCAGCAACGACGTGTACGTTGTGAATGGCCCCAAAGGTGAAATTCTCCTGCCAGTCATTCCTGACGTCATCAAAACCGTCGACCTTGATGGCCGCTCAATGACTGTCCACCTGCTTCCTGGTCTCATCGACGACTAAGTTCCGCGAACTCCCAGAGTTCCAGGACTGGAACGGCGCCACGGGAGAGTGGCAGCAAATGCGTATCGACATCCTGACACTTTTCCCAGACATGGTGTCCGGCGCTCTGAACCACAGCATTGTTGGTCGGGCCATCAGGTCGGGAGTGGTGGATATCCGCGTCCACGACCTCAGGCAGTGGACGACCGATCGGCACCGCACCGCGGATGACGTCCCCTTCGGCGGTGGCGCAGGCATGGTCCTCAAGGCCGAGCCGCTGATGCAGGCGATATCAGACATCTGCGACGGTCCACTCACCGAAAGAGCCGAGCGCATTCTTTTGTGCCCGCAGGGAGACGTGCTTTCCCAGGCCACCATTGCCCGGCTTGCTGCGCTACCGTCGATTCTCTTGGTTTGCGGCCATTATGAAGGCATTGACGATCGTGTCCGCACCTCAATGATTGACCGGCAGGTGTCCGTGGGTGACTTTGTTGTTTCGGGCGGTGAGCTGCCGGCGCTGATCCTGGCGGATGCAATCGTGAGGCTTCAACCCGGCGCACTGGGCTCTCCTGAATCGGCGGTTGACGAGAGCCACACGGCCGGCCTGCTTGAATACCCGCACTTCACCCGACCAGCTACCGTCAACGGGCAAGAGGTGCCACAAGTGCTCAGGTCAGGCGACCACAAGGCAGTTGACGAGTGGCGCCGGATGCAGTCAATTTCGCGGACCCGAGAGCGCCGACCCGACTTGTATGCCCGTTGGTGGGTTGCCTTACAGGTTCGTAGAAGCATGGAAACCCCCGCGACGCCGAAGCGAACCAAGCGCGCCGTCTCTCGCGCTAGGCCGGAGATGTCGGGTGGTACCATTGATGTTTAGTGAGGCGAGGCAATGCTTCGTCAGGATCATTCATCTGTCGCACGTAGACGGCGGTACCGTGCCGTCATGCGAGTGCGCACTCCGCGGAGAGATCGACCATGGCGAACGTAATCGACGAACTCAATCGTGAACAGCTGCGAACCGATGTACCCCAGTTTGGCCCCGGCGACACCCTCCGCGTTCAGGTCAAGGTGACCGAAGGCACCCGTGAGCGCCTTCAGGCCTTTGAAGGTGTGTGCATGCGCTACCGCGGTGGCAGCGTCCTGACCCGCTTTACCGTTCGCAAGATTTCCCAGGGCATTGGTGTCGAACGCACGTTCCTGCTCCACTCGCCAAAGATTGAGCGGATCGAAGTCGTGCGCCGGGGCAAGGTGCGTCGTGCGCAACTCTATTACCTGCGCGGGCTTACCGGCAAGGCAGCGCGCATCAAGGAACTCCGACGACGCTGAGACCAGCGATCAGCGACCTTTTTCACGAGGACACCCTGATCCGTCGGGGTGTCCTTTCATTTGTTGGCGTCGACGAAGTTGGACGGGGTGCATGGGCTGGCCCGATCGTCGCGGGCGCCGCGGTTCTCAATCCAGTTGTGTATGCAGACCGTTCCCTGCTATCGGCCGTAGATGACTCGAAGCGCCTGAAGCCGGGGAGACGCGAACAGCTCGTCACTCAAATAGCCAGCCTTGCGACCGTTGCCCTAGGGTGGGTGGATCCAGCGTCGATTGACGCAATTGGCATCGCCCACGCCACTCATCAAGCGATGAGAGCCGCCATTGGGGCGCTTTCGGCATCCTCCGCGGATGCAATGATTTGCGGCAACGGATGGTTTGGGCGAAGGGTTTCCGGTGACGCAATCACGCCTACGTTCGTCCTCGTTGACGGCTACCGGATCATTGGGACAAGCCTGCCGCAACAGCCCATCGTCCGTGGAGACCGTAGCTGCCTCTGCATTGCCGCTGCTTCGATCGTCGCCAAGGTGGCGCGCGATCACTTCATGTCAGATGTCGGCGACTGCTACCCGGACTTCAAGTTCGCCGACCATAAGGGCTATGGAACGCTCACCCACTTCAGAGCACTTCGGGCGCACGGCCTGACCCCGCTTCATCGACGAAGTTTCCAGCCGATGAAGTACCTGGCCGGCCGGAATGATTATGTCCGAGGGCTCCTGCCACCGCCTGCGAGCGGGCGAGGAACAATCAGCCAGACAGTGCAACTCGACTTTCTGTGAAGCTCGACCTAAGTGCCCGGCACACAGCGAGCCTCTCACCGTGCGAATATGGCAACCGTGCCTCGTCAACCTGCAATTCCTTCGCGACTGACTCCGCGCCAACGGACCGGATACGTCGGTGAGACCGTAGCCGCGGAGTTCGCGCTCTCCCGTAATTGGGCAATCGTTGCCAGGAACGTGAGGGTGCCCTCGGGCGAAATTGACCTTGTGGTCCGGGATGGCGAGGTGCTGGTAATTCTCGAGGTGCGGACCCGACGTTCTACATCTCACGGGACAGCCGCAGAAAGCGTGACCGCCGCGAAACGTCAACGAATGGCCGCATGCGCGTTCGAGTACCTGGACCGAATCGGTATGCATCCGGACATAGGACAATGGCGGATTGACCTTATCGCGATCACGCTTCTCCCCGGGAGGCCCGTGTCCGTGGAACACTATCCTCATGTCCTCGGTGAATGACATTCCAGAACCAGCTGTAGGCACGCCCACGCATCGTCGGACCCGGCGCGTCAGTGAAGAGCGTCGGTGGTTCCTGCAAACCATGCGTGCCCAATTGCTCGGCGCACGGGCCCTTGCAATCCTGGCAATGGCAGTCGCAATCGGTTCCGGCGCATGGTGGCTCGTTGGCACGACCGGTTCGCCAATGATTGGCATCGGGTTCATTGCGTTAGGTGTCGTACTTAGCGGAACCCTTTATTGGTTCATTCAACTGATGTACATGATTGGCGCGCCACGGTAGTCACTGGATTGTGGCGGCAAGAGCACGTTCAAGGACGGGGCGCGCAAGTGGCGCGGCCGCTTCGGCACCC
>Ga0214923_10002967_pt1 | contig 21771 bp, 29 predicted proteins | sample LL1510_MetaG_FD_177993 | JGI IMG/M metagenome (GOLD analysis project Ga0214923, IMG submission 177993) | Freshwater microbial communities from Lake Lanier, Atlanta, Georgia, United States - LL-1510 | ecosystem: Environmental > Aquatic > Freshwater > Lake | place: USA: Georgia | collected...
GATAATATAAACCAAAACCTGACCAATCTAGAATAGTCTATATGGAAGATGAAGAACATCCTCTAGATAAATCTATTAGTAGTGGTTCTGTCCCAACTAAAACAGGGGATAATAAGAAAACATTAGATAAAGCTAACATAGATATCTTACCATTTAGTAATGATAAATGGTCTACCTATAGTTATAAAAAATCAAGCTATATTATTAAACCAAAAACAGATAAAAATACTATAGTTCAAGATAAATATTTAGAAATAACTCAGCCTATAGCGGATATTGATAAAGACCCTAGAAAACTAAATATAACAGACAACACTATTAATAATGAATTAGAGGATGACCAGTATCTATAAAAATAATAATATAAAATAAGAATTTCTATATTATTATTAGTGATTTGGAATATAGAACTGTGGAGGTAGTGACTTTACTCTATCACTAGCTACTATATCCTTTTCCACCTTTTCTCTATCTAGTTCTTCTTCTGATTCAATAGCTACTACAGTATTATATGTTTGGATTCCAAGTGGAAAACCAAAGTTATCTAATGAAAATTCAACGTTGTCCATTTATTATAATGTGGAAAATAATTTTTCTCTATATTAATTCTTCGGGAATTTCATAAACATTTCTATTTTGTTCACTACTATGTTTTTCAACAATTTTAGCTATATCTATAAGTTTTTTATCAAATGTTAAACATCGATAGCTATGATTTTTATAGTGACGTTTATTTTCTTTAGATTTAATAGAATACTCTATAGTATATAGTTTAGCTATCTTAGTTAAAAAATAGGTTAGTCCCTCAGTATGTGCGTTACCAAAGTAACCAATCACTAATTTAGAATATATGCTATCTTCTGGTAATACCTTAAATGTACGCAATAAAAAATACATATCAGCTATAGCAGATTTTATTTCTACTGAGTATTGTTTTAGTCCAGCACTAATACTAATTACGTCATCTTTATCTATTATATTACTAAAATCAAATCTTCCTTTATTACTATCAAACGCATAATAGTACTTGTCTAATATATATTCTATTTTAGACTTAATACGACTATGTTGTATTTCTCCTTTCCAGTCCGTACTTCTATCCATTTTAACTAGTCTGTCTAATTTGTACTGAATATAGGCCTCAAAGTATTCTAACCATTTATTTTGTGTAGTCTCACTATTTTTATAGAATTGTTTTTGAATAATAGAGTATTCAGAGTATTTGCTATTGAATACTAATTCTACTATTTTTTTCGGATTATAGCTATAGAAGTTTTCTATAGCTTGTGTAATAATACTAAAGGTATCAGTTATATTATCCTCTGTTAGAGTAGCACTGTCATAAAAAGAAACCATCTGGTCAGCTATATATTCTAAATAATTATGTATAGGTTTTTGTGATTCAATATATTCTAGTAGTCCCAAATAAATAGTTTCATAGTATATAGTTTTTTTATAATAACTACTAACGGTTAGATTTCTAACATCTAGATAGTGCCACTGTGGATATTCACTATTACAGTAGCTTTCAAACATAGGATTATGTCTAATCTCTTTTATAAAACATCCCATATTATTTTCAAATAGGTCTGTTAAGTAGTCACTTCTTTTATTAAACTTGATGTGAGCTTCTAAAGCTTCGTGGATAGCATCATTATTGCCACTCTCTAAAGATTCCTTTATCATTTCCCTATCATATGGGTCATAGAACTGTTCTATATAGACATTTGTAGGAATATCTTTAGCGATTGTATCTAATCCCTTTAAGAATTCAACTTGATTAATGGCTATACAGTTTTTATCTATAGTACAACTATCACATCCTCTTAATCTACTAAAATGTATATCACCAAATAACATCATAACTGGTAAACTATTATCCCTAAATTCTATAGGTATTTTATCTATAGGTTTAGGTACCAGTATATCTATAGAGACTGGTCCTGTTAGTTTTTTAAGTAACATATCGCCAATTAATAAACCTTTTGGTTCCCCAGGTTCATATTCTGGATATTCTATTTTACTATTTTTGATATAGAATTTATTTTTTATCTGTACTTGTCTATATAGCTCTTCTAGATCTATATATACCTTATCTAAGTTTAACATATTTTTAGCAGGACTATATCTAAGCTCATTTGTATAGATAGTAGTATAGTTATAATACATAAGTCTAGTTAATATTTCAGCTATTCTAGAGACTTGACTAGAATTAGAATAGAAAAAAACCATATCTGCTTTTTCATCGCTAAATAATAGTCGCGTTAGATACATTACATCTTCCATTACTTCTATATATAAAACTAGCCTGGCATATATATATTGCTTATCAGTTTCATCTATATTTATTTTTTTTTCTATAGCAATACGTCTTATATCATCATTACCACTTTCAATTATATCATGGAATTCGTCGAATATTCGATTTACACTATCAATAAACTTATGATATGGTATAGTATAGTCATAGTTAGGATCTGGTCTAATCCTATCTTCTAGATTAACTAAAATATCATATACATTATATGTAAAAATATCTATATCTTTATTAGCACGTTCATATTCATCTTTATACTTTTCTACATATTCTTGATAGTATTTGTTAAAGAAACTATAGTTAATTATGTCTAACGCATATACTTCTTTAAGTCTATAATATTCAAATATAGATAGAATAGTAATTCTTAAGTCCTCTATAATAGTATGGAGATGATCTTTACTTTCTATTTGAATATTTTTTTCTATACAATCTAATACATGGTTTATCCACTCTGTAATAGACTGTTTTTCTAACACTCTTATAAAGAAATCAATAATAGCTAACTCTAAAAATGTGTCTTGGCTATAGAATGTTCTGGCTAATTTATGTTTACCCATTATATCTATTTTAGAACCTTTCATAGCTAATGCAGCGTTTTTACTAATATAGTTTTTATAGCTACCTGTTTCTTCTATACTAGGGTAGTTAGAATCTGTAAAGCCATAAATACTTGGTGTTGCGATTGTTACTTTATAATTAGCTGATAGGCTATCTATATTATCTAAGAATTTAAAACTATCTACTACACTATCTGGATATCTTAATTGATTAAATGTATCAGCGGTATCTTTAGTATTATCTTTACCAAATAGTACCATTATTGGTAATGGTTTTAGGGTTGAATGGACGGTTTGACCAGGAACTAAAATAGAAAAAAACTTACACTGAAGTAGTTGTTTAAGTGGAGAATTATTTTTATTGATAGATAATCCTCTAGTATTAGTATTGTGTATTGGAAGCTCAACTATTTTATCTATTTCAAAATGGTCTAACTGTATCAATTTATCTTCTAAACTCATAGTATCCCAGTCTATTTTAGGCTTAAAATCATCTCCGCCTCCATATAGCTGTAATCCAGTTGGAATAGTATAATTTTCTAACATAAGCTAATTTATTATAGATAGAGAAATTACTTTATCTATAGGAAATCTGTTATATATCTTGTTGTTCTCTATTTAACATTTCTTCTATATTATTATAGTCTATGTAATCTTCAACAAAATCTAATAAATCAGTAGTAGATACATAGTCAGTTATGATATATCTATTATCTTGGCATTCTAGCACTATATCTGATAACTTATCGAATAGTTTAGGCATAATATAGCTGTCAAAATATTCTTCTCCAGAAAGTTGTGTTAGTTCTTCAGATTCTTCGACATTTTCTATAGTAGAACTACTGTTATCTACGGTTTTTACCACATCCTTTTTAGTTTGAACAGAGTTTGGTGTTCCTTTTACTAAGTTAGCCCAAGTCATATTATAAAATATATTATAAATATTATACTATATTCTATAGTTTCTCTATAGCTTTTAAGTAAATATATATAGAAAAATTGTTAAATAGTTCTCTGGTACTAACCCTAGTATTTATGTTTAAGTCTTCTAGTGCTGTCACCATATATACGAATAAATCTTCTATTTCACTACTATGTTCTTCTATAAATTTTCTATATTCTGTCCTATTCTTAACTATATGATAGTAATGGGGGATTACCTCTATCTTTGGTAGTAAAGGTTTAGTTTTTACTATAGGCGCTTTAGCTGTTTCTTTAATTATAACAGTGATTTCTTCTTCCCATTCATGGGTATAGTTTGAATAAATGTATCCATCCTCTTGTCTACTCATAGTATTACTCTATAGTATTATAAATATCTATATGTTATATTATATACAATTTCTACATTTTAAGTAGTTTTCTATTTTACTATTCGTTTAAGACTAGATTTTTCTCTAGTTTCTCTATTATTGAGCATATAGTTAAATATTTCTAACGCTTTCTCTTCACATTTCTTTTCAGGTAGTTTATTAGAGTAGCGCTCTATAAAATAACTAACAAGTGAATTTTTAACATGTGCCTGGGTAAATGATTGTTTAGTTTCAAATGTATCAAAACGAAACACATTATTACCAAGGCGTATATCCTTATCTGCTAGGTTTTTATCTTTTATATTAGTTACTATGAATTGCTCATACTTACCCCTCTCTGATTTTAGCATTTTTATCTCTTTTTCTCTTGCTCTAATCTGGTCATCTAATGATATATATTCTTGTATAGCTTGCTTAAATTGGTCTTTAGACATATTTGTTATATAATATGAAAAAATGCCATAGCTTTATACAAATCGACTATTTCTATATAGTTAACTATCTAATATAAAAAAGATAGTTAGTTATAGATAAAACAATATGTTTATGCGCAGCCACCAATTTCCATTGGTCTTCTATTGATATCTGGTTCAATAGTAGTTTGTAACCATGGAGAAACTTTAAGTTGTGGATTAGGTGGTTCAGATCTTAATTGTCTATTAGCATTTCTTAAGGTTTGACCAACAGTATTAACACCAATATGATAACCAGCAGTTAAAAAGTTTTGGTCACCTAATTCACCTTGGTTATTTGGGACAGATTGTGCCCATTTAGAGCTGGAATCACCTGGTAAAAGTTCTCCAGGTGTTAATTGGTCTTTAGGGAAACAGTCTTTTGGGAATTGATTTGGTGCTGTGGAACTATTACCATTTTCTAAAGAAAAATAAGTTTCATTTGAACCAAAAGCTTGAGCAGGTTGGACATTATAACCAGATTGTTCACCAGTAAAGGTTTCAGCTTTCTTACATTGTTGGGTTTGTTCATCAAATACCTCACCATCAGCACATTGATCAAATGCGTCTTTTTGAACACATTTACCTTCTTCATTTCTAATTTGACCTTCTGGACATTTTTCTTCTTCACCTTCAAAACCTTCAACAGATTTTCTAGAATAACGTGTAATGACATAGTACAAGCCAAAAGCTGCTGCAGCTAATAATACTATCTTCATAATGTTTTTTCTATCCATATTTAATATATTATATTATAATAAATTTTTTTATAAATTAAACTTAACTATAAAAAACTTTAGGTAGACATAGCCAATCTTTATTTTCTCTGGCTAAGAATAGAAGTAGTTTGAGAAAGTTCTTGGAGTCTCTCTTCATATTTTTTTATTTCGTTGGCTGCTTGCATTCCTTTTTGGTATAATCCTTCAGATGCTCTCTTAGCTCTTTCTGCGTTTAATAGATATTCTTTAGATTCGTTTTTCTTTTGGGTAATAATAGATTCTAATTCATTTATAGATAGTTTATCACTAACATTTACTGTTTTATCTCTATTAGTTAATGTGCTTCTAATTTCAATGTTTTTAGCTTTTTCTATATTAGCTACATCTGCTAACTCAGCTATTACTTCTTTATTTATAACTTCAGACATAGCTATGCTAGTTTTATCAATACCGTCTAACTTTGATTGGGTTTCTATATTAACCTGTTTCTCTTGTTTTTTTACATCATTTACTCTACTAGTAACTTCATCTTTATTAGACTTAACTTGTTTTTTTTCTATAGCAACTAATGGTTTAGCTTTTTGCTCCTTTTCTAATACATTAGTAAAATCAAAAGCATCGTCTTCTTCTTTATCCTCATCTTCTAGTTCATCAACAACAGAATCAATAAATAATTTCCATTTAAATGTCTTCTTAAAAAATTCTATACCATCTAAACATACTAATATATTTAAGTTATCATCATCGTTATATAAGTTTAAGTCACTAAGTAGCTCTAAATTATCAACTTCTATATCACATGTAACAAGTTCTCCATGGTCATCTTCATCTATAGTGTATGTGTTAGAATATCTACTTACTAATTGTTTAGTATCCTTTTTTTGTTTAAACCATTCTAATGAATAGTCAGCAGCAATATTTACACATAAACTATCTAAGTTATCTAAAAATGTTAAAAACTCACCATGTTCTTCAACGTTTACCATATATCTACATATATTAGTTCCAAAACTATCCTGTTGTACATCTAATATCTCACTTTTAGGTAAGATAAAAAAGATAGGCTTTTCTAACTGGGCCAAATAACTGTCATGTTTAGTTATTTGTGGTTTAGAGAATTTTAAATTAAGATCTAGTAAACTATCATAGTCTAAGTAGTTAAAAAAGTGTATTAGAGACATTTTTATAATTTCTATAAATAAAGTATTCATTACTAAATTACGCAGTAACTTTAGTTACTACCTAGGAGTAATCTAGGACTATGAGTCTACGCACTATTAGGTTCTATTATCTTATTAACTATATTATAATATAGTTTACCACCAGATATATTCACAGATTTAACTTCTAACTGAACATTCGCTGTAAAACCTTTGGTAATATCATTAAAAGATACTACACTACCACTACTATGTTTTATAATTTCGGCACTATTGCCTTCTAATATAGTCTGTATCATTGTAGGAAATCTACTATCCGATAAGATTTTACTAACTAGCTCTATAGATTCATACTGTAATTTTTCTTTTTCTACATATTTATTAATAGCATCTAATAATCCTATTTCAAAATCAGTTAATTCTATATATACTTGCTTATCAATTGTCCATTTAACAAGTTTATTAGCATAGAATTTTTCAACTCCATATAATGTTTTAGAGTTAGTTAAAAAAAATCGTATAGGTTGCCCCGACTTTTTTGATATAGAAAAAAGGATACCTTTAGCACTGCTAGTTTTCTTTGTTACTATATAATCCATATATGTTTTTCTATAGAATTATTTTTATACGCTTATAATAAAAACAAATAGAAATGTCATCTATTAGTAAATTAGCCACATCTGTTTTAGAAAAGTTGCTACAAGAGGTAGGAAAAGAAGATAATATAACTAAGATAGAAACTAAATTAGTAGAACCACTTATTCAATACTCTTTTCGTAGACTATATCCATATATGATTATAGGTGGTATTATATTTCTATTAACGTTTCTATTAGCTTTTCTGACATTAGTTTTACTTTTACAACAGAGAAATTTTGATTTAAACTTGAATAAGATATAAGGATTTTATAAACATATATTTATAAAATGACTAAAATAATTATTGATGGTAATATAGGTTCTGGTAAATCTACCGCTTTAAACTCTATATATAGCCATTTTAACACTTTCAAAATAGTATTAGAAGACTTAGATGCGTGGATGCCTTATTTAGAACAGTTCTATAGTAATATGGAAAAATATAGTTTAAGTTTCCAAATGAAAGTATTAGAACACCACATGAAAAATAGAGAACTTAACGGTGCTATTTTAGAGCGTTCGCCTCTTAGTTGTATATATGTATTTGGTAAACATTTATTAGATTCAGGCAACATTTCTCAGTTAGATTATCAACTTATGAAAAGCTATAATAAAAGTTTTGGTTGGATTCCCAACACAATTATATATATTAAAACACATCCTACTATATGTCAACAAAGAGTGGTAGAACGTAGTAGAACAGGGGAAGCTATTCCATTAGACTATTTAACAGCAATAGATAGTTTATATACAGACTTATATGTAACAGGCTCGTTAGAATTAGCAAATGATGAATCTAGAAAAATCTATATTAAAACAGATAGGGATTTAACTATATATATAGTAGATGGTAATCAAACTAAAGATAAAGTAACAGAGGATATAGAGTGGTTAATACAAAACTATATTAAATAAGGCTTGAAATATACTTTTAAAGTATTAGTTTTTATTTTAAAACTATGCTATTTATTTTTTGCCACAGTCTATCTTGTTATTTTTAACAGTACAACATCTACTTTTAGCTTTTCCTTTACCACTAGATACAAATTGTTTAGTTCCATTACATATAATATCTAGAATAGTTTGAACAGATTTATCTCCAGCATCTACATGGGTTGGATTACCAGTATCATCTACTAGGTATAGATATGGAAACCATTGGACCCCAAGCTGTTTAACTAAGTCAGCATTTCTAGGATTATCCGCATTAACCGCACCAAAAACTATATCATATTCTTCTAGACCAGCTGCTAGATATTTTAGGTCTGTAACCATAGCAGTACAGTGTGGGCACCATGGTGCGTAGACTTTGAGTATACCATATTTATTTTTAAAGGATGGGTGAATGATTCTGGTTCCATTAAAATGGCGAGTATCCATTTCTATAACTTTACTATCAGGAGTACTATATTTATTATCCATATATTCTTATAAGAGATATTTATTTATTTTATTATATTATTTTATAATAAGATGAATTATACTACGGTCATAATAGGTATACTAATAGCAATAGTATCTATATTATACTATAGAAAATCTAGTATTAGCCAAGAACATTTTTCTAATCCTAGTAGCGTTTGTCCAGAGTATTTAACCCATGATGGTAATAAGTATGACTTATATAGCAATGGTTCCGCTATTAAAACATTTGATACCTATAAGGACTATATGGACTATTTCAATTTTACAAGACCTAACTATATCTCTAAGGGTATTAGTTGTAAACCATTAGTTCCTATTCAAAAACCTACTGTAACAAATAGAGATACTATATTAGATAGTAGATATGTAAATACTAAGTTATATAATATAGAATATTTCGAAGATGTTGCTAAACAAAACCCTACTCCGACACAAGTAGCTACAACACCAGTAGTAGCATCAACAGCAACACCTCCGGTTCAAAATGCTACAGCACCAGTAGTAAACACACCTACTGAAGCTAAATTTAATAGGTCAGTAGTAGTGCAACAAGCTAGTCCTTCAGCACAAGCAACTCAGATAGCTCAACAAGCTAGTCCTTCAGCACAAGCAACTCAGATAGCTCAACAAGCTAGTCCTTCAGCTCAAATAGTCTTAAAGGATAGTCCATCACCACAAATTGCTCCAATAGTTAGTGAAAAAGACATGTTAGTCAGGGTAAGCCAGGCGGTTATCTTAGAATATTTAGAAAAAAACCCAGAATGTAGACAAAAGATAATGGCAAAAGATGGTGACTTCTATAAACGTTTTGAAAATAGCTATACCAACTATATGAAATTAGGTTTTCAACAAACTATTGGTTATGTTCCTAATAGTAGTGATATTCAAGGTATGAATGTTAATGAAGCTAAAACATTTATTGATTTATATAGAAAAATGCCAGACTGTACTACTCTTATTCAAAAATATAGTACACTAGTTATTCCACCTACTGCTCAAGCACCTAAGGATAACCTATTAACACAAAGCGCTCCAAGTGAACAAAAAGACATAGATATTGAAAAACAAAAGAAATATATTCAACAACAATACGAAGAGAAAAAGGAAAAAGACCAGAATAGACTATTCCAATACATTTTAAATATGGATAAAAACTTACAAAAACTAACAAGTCGTGTAGATGGATTAAACCATAAAGAGGTAGAAACAAAGAATACACTTAATAATAGCTATAGTTTAGTAAATGCTAATGTAGTAAACGCATTAGATAGACAACAAAATAAATACTTGAACGCAGAGCGTGAGATTAGTCAAGGTATATCTAAAGACCAAGTTTTACCACCAGCACCAGTAGCAGAAGACGAGAATAAGTACTTAGAAAAAAAGATGATTGAAAATAAGAAAAAGGCTATGGAACAAGCGCCTGAATATATTAAAAAAGGACAACAAGCTAATAATAACTTTTCCTATACACCTGAATATATACCTAGTGGAAAACAACCTTCCAAAGAAATCTATTCTGCCTATGGTTGGAGTTTTATGCCACCACAGAGTTGGTCTGTTCCACAAAGAAGACCACCTGTGTGTATTCCACAAAAAGGACAGGCTTCTACTGTAGTTCCAATATATGATAAAAGTGTTCCAGTAGATGCGTTAGAATGGACCCAAGTTGGTTCTATCCTACCTAAGTTTGAATATAAAGAGGTTTATAACAAGGATTACTATGAACCTGGATATTTGGCTATGGATACACCTCAATATCCATTTAATCCTAAGCATTTTAAACAAGAAGTCTATGGATATAACTTTGCTGAGAAAATAGAAAAATAAACAAAAAAGTATATCTATAATATAAGTATGAGACCTATTTATATTATATCTATGTTGGTTGTGTTAGTATCTATATCTATAGTTTATATATATATGACTAAAGATATACCTATAGTTAGAGAACCATATATAGAAAAGGAGGTAGCTATGACCAGTGTTACTAGAGATATAGACAAGATTTTTAAGAGACCATCTACCTGTATCTTTAGTGATGAGACTATATGTACCAATAAAAGTTGTAATGGAATAGACTGGAAAAATCCACTAAATGCTACAGATGAATGTAAAAAGGTAGTAAATAGTTACTGTAGAAAAAGCAGTGGTGATTCAGGATGTCAGTCACTAAAGATATGGAAAAAGAACCAAATCAAAGAAAAAAATCAGGCAAAAATAGAACATCCATCTATCAATATAGATAAAGACTGTAAAAGTTGTACTAGTAAAGTAGATTTATCTAAATTTGCTATGGTAAAATAATCTCTATAGTATAATAATGAAACATATTGTTTTTATTAGTGTACTATTTGCTATATTATTTGTTAGTTTGTACTTATATAATAGACCTATGACTGTCTATCTACCAGAGAGATTTGATGGTGAGATTGATATGGATGAGATAAACAAACAAACCACTCCAATGGAAATAGACAAGGTTAATCCTATATCAAAGCGCGTTAAAAATGAGTTGACAGAAAAAATTCGCGCTCTTAGTGGTAGTCAACCAATTGCTGAAAAGGCAACTGCTACAGAACAATCTAAAGAAATTAGTAAAGAAAAATCTACCAGTAACGATATAGATTATAGCCAATATATCCATAAATCAAGACTAGAAGATATAGAGAAAGAGATAAAAGAAAAAATAGAAAAATACTATATCCCTAAAGAAAGTTTACCAGATATGTCTAAATATGTATTAAAAACAGAAATACCTAGTTGTCCTAAAGTACCTAGTCCTGATAAATATATTCTTAAAACACAGGTTCCAGTATGTTCTCCACCAGTAGACCTTAGTAAATATATGTTAAAAACCGAGATTCCACCATGTGTAGTTCCTGGAGATGACAAGACAGTTTTTCCAGTAGATAAAATGGTTAGTGTATTTAGAAATCCTATTGAACAGGGTAGCAGTATCTGGAAATCCCCATATGCCTAAATTAACGTATAAATTTTGATTATAAATTTTACTATATATATTTGATAATATATATAATAAACTATGTTAGAAACTACTTTAAAAGGTCCCAATCATAACTATACTACACCACTTAAAACTCCTCATATAATAGCATCTAAAGTATTTGTAACTAATGCTAATGGCACTATAGAAATATATGAAAACTTTCAAACTAATCAATTAACATTTGATGAAAATGGATTAACTATTAAATGTCTTAACTTAGTAAAAGATAATAATGGTAGAGAATTTATAAATGGTATAGGTACATATAATACAAATTACCATATAGATTTTACTAAGTTAACACTTGAAGAAAACATATTATCTATAGACTATCCAGAACTAACCTATAGACATTGGAACTTAAGACGCAAAAGTAATGCTAAAGAAGGCACTTATGTTAAAGACTTAGCTGATGTTAGGTTCCAATTTACATTAACAGAGTTAGGAATAGCCGAATATAATAGGGCTAAAAATCATTTTAATAATGAGAATATACATAACTAAATATAATATATGTAGTATTTCTATTTTTCCAATAGATTAATTACTATGTTTTATAGCAAAACTTTTTTTATTTTTCTACATCAAGTTACAGTTAGACCCATAGCATTGGTTATAGTAACTATTGTTACTATTATCTGTCTCCTCTAAAACAAATGAGTCTATTTCTGGAGATTTTTTAGGGTCTAATCCAGGTGAGTTTAGAATACTATAGTACCTATTATCTACAGCATTTTCCATAGCGCTATTAAACAGTTTGTCTATATTTGTGTTAGCTTTACTACTAGTCATATAGAATGGGTATTCACCATAGTTATTACTAACCGTCTCTCTAATAGCATCTAGTTTTCTACTATCACTTATTGTATCTACCTTAGTACCTACTAGGTATATTAGCGGTTTTTCTAGGGTATGGTTAGTGACTTCTTCTATCCAATAGTTAATATCTTTAGGTATAGTGGTAGAGTTAAGGTCTATACATATAAATACAAGATGGGATTTCCTATAATACATAGGCATTAGAGAACGATACCTTTCCTGGCCTCCAGTATCCCATATAGCCAGGTTAAATTTTGCGTTATATTTATGAATGGTTTTATGAAAAAAAGATACACCTATAGTAGGTGCGGAATCCCACTCACTAAACACATTATGAATATATCTGTTAATCAGGGAACTCTTACCAACATTACTACTTCCTAATAGAACAGTTTTAACATTGATATGTTCTAGTGTATCTACCGATTTATTTAAGTTTGGCGTATCCATTAATCTAGTTTAGAAAATAAAAATTGTTTTCTAAATTAAATTTTAATTAGCGTCTCTTAGCTGGTTTAGACCATTCATCGTTAACTTGCCACTTATTTTCATAGAGTTCTAATATATCTAACAATTTGAATTTATATTTTTGTTTTACTAATTGTTTATTTTCTTTTAATTCATAGATAATATCCATGAAATCTTTCTTAAACTCTTTAGGATTATCTTTCTCTAAGATTTCACCTGAGTTTTGAACGATAGATATAATAGTATCTATATATTTTTCTACATACTCTACTGGAGAATGTCTAGTATATTCTACCAAACCATTATAGTATTGTCTGACTACCTTATAGTTTAAGCATTCATATTTAAAGAGATTAGAGATAAACACGAAACCACCAATAAATTTAGTCTTATTCGCATAGGCTTCACACAATTGTTCATATGGAATACCATTAGAGATTTGATTGACTAAAGTTCCAATGTTTTCATTATAGAAATTATCACAAATAGCTGCTACATTTTTAAAGACTTCACCCCCTAATATAATACCTTTTTGGTCTAAATCTAAAATAAGTTCCGCATAGATGTCACTATAGTTTTGTTCTGTCATAGCTTTGTTAAAAATAGTGCTAATCAAAAGACTATTGATTTTAGGTGCGATTTCTGGAATTCTATTAAATTCAACATAGAGCTTTTCTATTTCACCAAAGATGGATGCGTAGTTTTTATTAGATAATTTGTTCAAGTTTGAAGTGAGACCATTAGTAAAACGATCTTCATGGGAAAGAGTAGCTTGATCTTCTTTTTCTTTTCTCCATGCTAAAGCTGTGGACTGGTCAACAGAATACTTTAAACGCAATGGTGATTTTCTTTTAATAAACCTATTATTTTTTTTGATGTCTACGAGTTTCGACATAGTGTCCTCATCTAATGTAGCTGAGAAGTCTTGGCTAATAGTTTCAATTTGTTCAAAAGAGTAAACAATAATGTTTTCTACTAAACTAGTCATATTTGCTCTGGAATATTATTATTACAATATGTTTAAATAAAAACATATCAAAATTTATTGTTTATATTTGATTGACTATTTGTTCTTGTAGAGTATCTTTTAGATCCAATATAGGTTCTGATTGTTTATTAGCAAATTCACTAATAACTGTTTTAACGCCCTTAGAATCATAGATCCAGTATTCATATTTATAGCCTGCGGCTATACACGCAAGTGGTATTTTTTCTATTTTTTCTAGGTTCGTATTTGTTTTTCTATTATAAGTCCATTCACTTTTAACTTCGATTAGTTTATTTTCCTTTAATATATAGATATCTACATAGTATCTGTGACGTTTACCTTGGCTATCTAACCACCAAATCTCTGGAACTTTGGTTCTATCACCAATTATTAGCTCTTCTTCTTTATAGCTTTTAAGTAATTCATCTAAAGCCCAAGGTTCATATCCTTGGACATTTATTTCTAAACTAGACGGTAGTAAATATTTTTTAAAGTTATAAGCTTTTTTAGAACATTTTTCAGCAATTTCAGAATTATGCATTGGGTGTTCTACATTATACTTATCTATGAATGTTAGCTTTTTCCTTTCTTTTATAATATCTAATTGAAGAGGATTAATTGTACCATACCTTTCTAAATTAGTTATATTTGTTTTCTCTTTAACATCACTATTCAGTAAAGGACAAGAAACTCCATATTTTATAGTACTTTTTTTAGATTTTTTATCTTTAATTTCACTTAGTTGGCTCTGATGTTCTACATTATATCTACTTATACATGTTTGCTTTTTCTTATCTTTTATACTATCTAATTGAAGAGGATTAGTTGTACCATACCTTTCTAAATTAGTTATATTTGTTTTCTCTTTAACAACACTATTTAGTAAAGTACAAGAAACGCCATATTTTATAATGTTAGTTTTAGCTATTTTTTCCTTAACATTATTAGATTGACCAGGATATTCAACTCCTAAGTTTTTTTTATTAGTCTTCTTTATTTTTTCTTTTACCTCACTAGATTGACTTGGATATTCAACGCCTAAATTTTTAATATTAGTCCTCTTTATTTTTTCCTTAACCTCAACTGATTGACTAGGATATTCTACACCCAAGTTTATTTTGCAAGTATTTTTATGTTTTTCTCTGGCTAAAACTAAAGTACATTTTTTACAAAAACTACCTACCTTTTTTATCTGTTCAAATACTTTTTCACTCTCCTGGCCACAGTTACATTTAAATTTAATTTTAGTTTTCTGGCCCAACGTTATATATTCGCCTAATAGTTCTGAATTATAATTTAAAATTAATTTATTTAAAATTTCTAAGTTATTTTTTAATGAACCATTAGCTATTTTACTATCTATCATTTTATTTTTTCTAATAATTTCACAACAGCTTATACAGTAGCTTCCTGTTTTAATGATATCTAAAAAAGTCTTTTCTCTTTCCTGACCACAGTTACATTTAAATTTAATTCTAGATTTTTGTTTTAGACTACTATATTCGCCAATTAGTTCTGCTTTATAGTTTAAAAGTAATGAATTTAAAAATTCTATAGTATATTTCTTAGGCTTAGACATGGTTTTTACCATATATCAGTTATAAATAAAAACAAATATCAAGTTTTATTTTTATTTATATAGAATTGCCCAGTTTACCTAGACTACTCTTTACTATCTGACCTTTTTCATTAGAGTACCATATTCGCCTAACTATATAGCCTTTCTTAGGAAAATAGCTATTCATCATATTTATACACTTAGGACAGGGTTTGCTATTACATAGTTGTCCACCCTGGCTAAATCTGACTACTAATAGGTTAACGTATACAGGTTCTCTACTATATGGTAACTTATTTATACAACTGTGTTCAGCGTGAATACTATTAGATATACCAGGTAAGTAATGGTTAGTTCCATAGCTTAGAACGTTAGGTTTCTTTGGCACATTGAATGCCTTTCCTAAATGCTATAGCGATATGATTATATGGGCCTTCGGCTCTAGTATCAATCCCAGTAAAACGCTTATTTCTCATAGTTTCTAATAGGTTATCTAGTGACATTTGTATAATATATATGGCGAATTATGTTTAAACGTATATATAAATCAAAAAATATATGGAATATATTTAGGCGCATCTTGTTTATATATAGAAACTCTAAACTTACCATTATGATGTGGTAAACTTATTACTGTGCCATCATAGATTTCATCACAGCCATAGCTCGCATCATCACAGGTTCTACCATTATAGCTAATAGGGATCTTAATACCATTATCAATTGTGTGATACACCCATTTATTACCACTGCCTGAGTAGATTCCACCAAATAATGGTAACATTTTTCTACTATTTCTATTATCATAGTTAACATATTTCTCTACAACGGTATCTAATTTTTCACTAATTTTATCAGCCGCATTTTTTATCTCTATAGCTACTGGATTATCAGTAGGTGATGGAACAGGATCTGTTGTTGGTGTTGGTGTTGGTACTGGTGTTGGCGCTGGTGCTGTAGTATAGGTCTCTTTTATAGGGGTCTCATCTATTAGATATCCAACTTGTTGTACTGGTCCACTAAAGCCTCTTGTTGGAACATTAATTAAAGCAGCTGCTGGTCCATTAGGTACTCTATATGGATAACTACGTTCTGGTGATAAAAAAGGATTACTAATACGTTCGAAATTCTTTACCTCTATAGGATCTATAGCAGTTAAACTACTATCCTCTATTACATTTAGTTTATTAGCTAATGTTTGTTTTTGGAGTTCTAGTTGGCTCTTAACTAGGTCAAACATACTATTGTTTTTATTAATAAAAAAAGATATTACCATTGCTATAGCAACTATAGTAATTATTAGAGTATCTCTATTAAAACAGAAAAAACCTACGGGACAAACTTGCATATTTACTATATAGACATAAATTATTTTAGCTATTATTATTATATATCTATAGGGTATACATGAAATCACAACGCTCTATCTTACAATTCTTTGGAAAACCTAAGCAAAATTCATCAGAGGTTCCACCTATACCCATAGCACAACAAGATATAGTAATTGTTAGTAAACCTATAGTCAAACAGAGACCAGTTCTTCCTGCGGTAGACACCAAAAATGCCTGGTGGTTAGCTAAGGGTCCAGAAGATATGCTTAGTATATTTACGGATGGTGCTTGTCTACACAATGGTAAAAAGAATGCTAAAGCATCTTGGGCTGTAGTTATTCCTAGCAACCCTGAGTTTGATACTGGTGCAAGACTAGAGGGCAAACTACAGACAAATAATCGTGCTGAACTAACAGCAATTATAGAAGCCTATAGAATTGCTGACCTAATAGACGCTACAGGTCTTAAACAACTCAAAGTCTATACTGATAGTGAGTTAGCTATTAATAGCTTAACAAAATGGCTAAAGGGATGGAAAAGAAATGGTTGGAAAACTAAGGACAGACAAGACGTATCTAATAAAGATTTATTAGAAAAACTAGATTGGCTAATGGCAAAAAGAAAAACCGTGTTTCAACATGTTAGAGCCCATACTGGTAAAGATGACTATATGAGCAAAAATAATGAAAAAGCTGATTTATTAGCTAAACAATGTCTTGACCTTTAGGGATTATGTCTATAGTTTCCCTACACAAGGGACAACGTTTAACTGTATTCATGGCTATCCCAGTTCGCAACCATTCCACTATACAACTACTATGAAATGTGTGTTTACATTGTAGTTCTATATATTTTTCTAATATATTTTCGTCAACTTTATTTTTACTTGGCTCATCTACCATACATATTGAACAAGTTTCGCCTGAGCTATCTCTATGACTAGTTTCAATTTTTTCTATTAGTATTTCTATATCTGATTTTACCAGTGGAACTACTGTATTTATACTATAGTTTATATTGTGGTTTTCTTGTACATAGCTTGTATAAATTATATTTAATTCCATAGCTAATCCTATTAGAGAAAATGCTGCGAATATTACACTTCTAACTATAGGAACTGTTTCTGTACCAGTAGTATTATTTATTAGTATATATAGTGTAAATGTATAAGCCATTCCTAGTAAAAATGGTAAACTATGGGCTATACATATTAATACTTTTTGTAATGTACTAGTATGTGGTCTAATAGTACACGACTTAGCATGTATATAGCTTCTTTTAGCAATAGATACTAGAGTACATATAATAGCTGCTATAAAGAATACCAGTTGACCCTTAGTTGATACTGAACCATTGGTCATTAGTATTATAGTAGCTATAGAGTTAGCTATCTCTCCAAATGATCCCAAAGTTATTATAAAACTCAGTAGTAATTTATCATAGTGAAACTCGTATATATATAGAAATGGATATAGGATTACACTGGCTATTCCATATATAATTCCTAGTATCATAAATATTAGGTCTTTGTGGATAAATTCTATTGTTCTACCGCAACATATTAGCGAACCATAGAAACAGGTTCCAAAGCAGTGTTCTATAGCATCATAACAGTCTACACCTTTTTGTCTAATAGTTTGAAAATTTATATTACTAAACATTTTTTAAAAATACACATATGGAAAAATCCTATATTTCAAAATTTAAAAAAACCCATATGTCGAATCCAGAATTTTTAACTATAAAGTATATAGAGTATCTATAGTATTCTAATATATAACTAGTCATATAGACTATATTCTATATATTATCTTCTATAGATCAACTACAAATCATTTATATATTAGATTATAGATTTCATTTTAGATTTTCCCATATGTTAACTTGGGGTTCCAGCATTTTTATATAGGAATTTTATTCTAATAGTATAATTAATACCCTATTTATTAGCTACCATTGTGAATAGATTGTCTATAGTCAATTAGTGAATACTAAAAAATACTATATTATAATTTAATGATATGGGATTAGGCTTTTTTTATGTCTATAAATTATATAAGATGTTTATTAGAAAACCATGGATCTATATTTTCGCTATGTTATTTATTATAGTTGGTAGTATAAATTGGTTATCAATAGGTGTAACTGGTAAAAATTTAGTAGAACAATATGTGTCTAACCAGTATTTAGTAACTGCTATCTATTTATTAGTGGGAGTTTCTGCGTTAGCTATTATGTTCCATAGAGATACCTATCTACCATTTTTAGGCCAAACCGCTTTACCATGTAGCGTACTAACTGATAAAGTCCCGAGTGATGCCACTGTTTCAGTTAAAGTAGTAGTAAAACCTAATAGTAAAGTAGTCTATTGGGCAGCGGAACATAGTAAAGACATGGCTATAGCACCTAATCCTTGGGAAGCCTACCAAAAATATGAAAATGCGGGCGTGGTAACCGCAGATAATCAGGGAACTGCTATATTAAAGGTACGTGATCCAATTAGATACAATGTTCCAGGTAGAACATTAGATAAACATATCCACTATAGATACTGTAAATCTAATGGATTAGTTAGTAGAGTGCTAACTGTAGCTGTATAGAAATAAAAAAACCCAAATATATATTTTTTAGAAGTAGAATTTATTGGAAATAACTATCTCTAATAAACACTATTAAACATATTGAAAATAGTACTGGAAAATGTTTAGCTAACAATATCAGTTCTGGTGTAACAGTTAGAAAAATAGCCAATACTATAATAGTTTTAATAATAAGTTCTAAATAGTTTATTCTAGTAATAGTTTTAGCTGCTAATTGTAAATATTCACGAAACATTTTTACCATATCTTAAAATGACATATGGGATTTTTTAAATCAAATCAATATTTTAAAAATGCCTTGCTAATCATAGATTAGCTCGGGAGCCTCAAATAGGCGACCCTTGCGAAGCAACGGGAAAAGTTGTTTTTATCAAATTTTATCATTATTTTAATATCCAAATATAGTATATGTCTACCATTATAATATCCCTACTACTATTTATAGTAATAGCTATAGTATACTTACTAAAGTATCAAGAAAAAAGCACAGAACACTTTGATATAGCTGAAAAACCTAACACATTTGCCCAGGCCTATCTTAAAAATATGGACTTAGACTATATAGCTAAAAAACTAGATATACCAGTATCTGTTATAGACCTCGTAAAATCTAACCAGATAGCTCCTATAGTAAATCCAAGTTTAGGGGTAGAGGAACAAAAAGATGCCATAGTCCCAGTAGTGGAAAAGTCCAATAGAATTCCTGATAATCATTCTGATAGTAAAAACTATATTATCCCTATGCCTAAATTTGAAGATATAGGTTTAAAGCAAAAAATTAAAGAGAGTTTTACCAAAGAAGTAGTCTCAAAGCCACAACAAATTAAGGTAGTAGCTGAACAAAAAAACCTTAGTACTTGTAAATTCATAGGTAGTTTTAGCGCTGATTCTAAATGCCCTAGGGACTATCCAGTCCACACTGGTGCGTCTATCTCTAACAACAAGTCGTTAACATGTAATGGAACTAACATAGAAATAAAACAGGCCAAGGCAATAGCCCTAATAAACAAAGGTAAAATCTCCAGTATTCAACTGGTCGATGGTGGAGAGAACTATACTAAACCACCCAGAGTACTTGTTAGATCTACGGGAGAAGCTAAAGAAGAAGCTGTGCTTAGAGCTAATATACGTGATGGTAAAGTCATATCTATATCTATAACAAATCCTGGAGATGGTTATAGAGATACTCCTAAAATTCTAATAGAAAAGCCTAGTAAACAAGTCTACTGTAATCTATGTTGTAAACACGAACTTTAAATATATATTTTTATAGAGCTTTCATCATTTTAGCCATTTGGTTATCTTGGCCAAAATAGGTTTTAAATGTATCTAAAATCTGTTTACCATCCTTTAAAGCTGGACCCATATTATTTAGTGTCTCTATTAATTGTTTTTGGGTACTAATAAGACTTTGGGTATCCTTATTTAAGCCTTGTAACTGTTTAGGTGTTAAAGATTTATAAATATCCATAAAAGATGCCTTAGTATCAATAAAATATTCCTCATCTTTTTCACCATTAACACTGGTATCAAACTTTTCTACAGGTTTAGTTTTTTTAGACTTATTTTTCTTAGTTGTTTTTTTAGAACCACCTTTAATATTGCTGTCAAATCCTTCTATATGACTTTCTCTAGCTCCATGAGTTATAGAAATAACTATATGTGCTAGGATTAAAGCAATAGCAATAGAATAAATACTATTTCTACTAAAAGAATAGCCAATAACTGCTATAGCAGAAATAACTATAGAATTATATATGTTTAGGAATGGAAACACTAATACTAAACTAATAACGGATAATACTATTAAAAATAAATCATTACTATTAATATTATTTAGAATAGATAGCATGTTATACTATAAAACAATATATTTTTCTTAGAATAAGTAGTTAGTACCATAGTATAAAACGGAAACCATAAGAGCAAGTGTTAATGTTCTAACCTGAATTCTTAAGTTAGACATACCAGTAGTATTAAATAATGATGGAATAGTTCTTGCTAAAAACATTAAAACAACTGGGTTAAAAACTATAAAAACTAACAATAATACTATTAGTGGCTTTTTAATAACTCTTAGCATTCTATTGAATTTACCCTCTTCACTATCATAGTCGATTTCGATTACTTTTTGTTGAACATTGGATTGTTTAGCTAATTCTGGGTGGATGTTAGGGTCCATTTGTCTAGCCATCTGGTCTCTTTGTTGTTGATGGTAGACTTGGTCATTAGTCATAGAGGTATATTGACTATCTTTATAGCTAGAACCACTAGGAATAGCCTGTAGTGATTGTTGGCCACCAGAGTTAAGTTCTTGTAAGATATCTTCTACTATAGCGGAATCATCTTGCATCATATTAGACATTTTCTATATAATATAAAAAGGTATTAGTTATTTCTATATTCAAACGA
>Ga0214923_10002970_pt1 | contig 21765 bp, 20 predicted proteins | sample LL1510_MetaG_FD_177993 | JGI IMG/M metagenome (GOLD analysis project Ga0214923, IMG submission 177993) | Freshwater microbial communities from Lake Lanier, Atlanta, Georgia, United States - LL-1510 | ecosystem: Environmental > Aquatic > Freshwater > Lake | place: USA: Georgia | collected...
CAATGTTTCTAGTGTTAATCCTTACGAAATGCAACAAGCCACTCCTCCTGTTGGTGGTACTCCTGCGGTGCAGGTTGAGCAGTCTTACGATACCCCAGCGGTAAATGAGTCTGAAGAAGTTAAAGAGCCAAAAGCAATTAAAGAACCTAAAAAACCTTAAATTTATAATATTTTCACCTCATAACCCACTCAACCTAAACCCTTAAAAATGTTAAAAAAAGTTCACCACCTTTTTTTAGCAAAAATCATCTTGTTGTTTTTTGCTAATTCTGCCTTTGCTATCGAAAGCAAATCTTACCGCGAAGCTATTGTTTCGGCTCTAAACCGTAAATTTGCCACCAAGCAACGCCAATATGTTGCTTTGAATGGCAATATGTCTTCCGATTACAATTCTCACAACTACCAGTTGGCTTTTCGTTATTTTTACCAAAATCCTCAGCTTTTAGCTGATGTTAATTTCGATTACGAAAAAAATTTTGCCGATGTAGGTAGTGGTAAAAAGAAACAATACAATGTTAAAACTAAAGAACAGCACGATTTTAAATTCAACAGCAAAAGCAAAATTTTTGGCAACAATTATTATGTGGCAATATATCAAAGAACCCTGCAAGATTACCTAGCCACCAATCCTTACGATTTAAGGCTCGATGTTGGTTTAGGTTATATTTTTTTACCCGATTTATTTGAGCTAGATCTTAGTTTTGGCAAGCGAAAACTCGCCAATAATAAACAGCAAAACGAAATAGTTTCGTCAGCAAGAATTCAGCATAAAATCAGCGATTCGGTAGCTTTTAATAGCAGAGCTTTTGTTTTTAGTAACAGCAACAGCCTTGATTATGAACTGCGAAATAGCCTTAGTTATAAACTTAACAACTCTTTTTCGCTGGAAGCAAGGCACAACCTCGAAAAACGAGCTTACTTTGAAAACAACAAAAAATACAATTATGTGAGTCGCGGCCTGAACTTTGGCTTTATTTATAATTTTTAATGGCACCTAGCTTGATCTAAATTACCCTCCCCTTGAGGGAGGGTAAAATTTTCTGTAAGAAAATTTTGGGAGGGGGCAAAAATATCTGAGTTTGATTGAGAGCTTGATTTTGTTAGATTATTTACCAACCCCCCACCGAAATTGCTTTGCAATTTCGACTCCCCCTCAAGGGGGGAGTGATAGCACCTAGCTTGATCTAAATCACCCTTCCCTTGAGGGAGGGTAAAATTTTTTTGTTTATTATGTTAAAACAAATATTTTTATTGCTAAAAAAATTAATTTTCCCCAGTGAATGCATTGGTTGTAGCTATAATGTTGATGGTGTTTTTTGCCACAAATGTTGGCAAGAGGTAAAATTTATCAGTAAACCATGTTGTGCGGTTTGTTGCCATCCTTTTGAATTTGGTAGTGCCGAAGAAAACTTACTTTGTGCTAAATGTTTAGCAAAGCCCTATAATTTTACAAAACTAATCACTGTGTTTCGCTATAATGCTTTTATTGCTAAAATAATTGCTACTTTTAAATATCGAGATCAATTATTTTTGGCAAAAAAACTGGCTTCATTATTAAAACCGCATCTTGATGTTGCTTTAGAAGAATGCCAAATTATTACCGTGGTGCCACTGCATTATAAAAAACTAAGGTTGCGAAAATTTAATCAAAGTATTTTATTGGCAAAATATTTGCTAAACAAAAATCAATTGGTTAAATTTGTTCCAGATTTATTGATTCGAAACCATTATACTAAATCGCAAACTTTTTTAAATAAAACACAAAGGCAAAAAAATTTAAAAAAAGCTTTTGTTGTTAATCATAAAAAACAACATTTGGCTTATAATAAAAAAATTCTTATTATCGACGATGTTTTTACCACAGGAGCCACAGTTAATAACTGTGCACTAGTTTTAAAAAAGTCAAAAGCAAAAGAGGTTGTTGTTGCAACTCTTGCCCGAGTTGTGGCAAAAAATTAAAACTTTCCTTAATCGAAGCGAATTCTGGGGTCGATAAATTTATAGCATAAATCGCTAAGCAAATTAGCTACAAGGCCAAGTAAGGTGAAAATAAAAATCAGGGCAAACATAACGGGGTAATCTCGTGAAACAGTGGCTTCGTAGCCAAGTAAACCTAGACCATCAAGCGAAAAAATAATCTCAATTAACATTGAACTACTAAATAAAATACCAAGCAGTAAAACAGGTAAATTAGCAATCAAAATTAGCAGGGCATTCTTAAAAATATGTTTATAAATAGTTTGTGAGTAGGTGAGGCCTTTTGCTAGGGCAAGTGAAACATAAGTTTTTTTTATTTCTTCTAAAAAAGCATTTTTACAAAAAAATACTAAAGAGGCAAAACTACCAATAATCATTGAAACTATTGGCAAAAATAAATGCCATAAATAATCGAGAATTTTTTGCCACCAAGTGAAATTGGCAAAGTTATCAGAAATCAGCCCACGAAGCGGAAAAATTTGTAAAAAATTACCGCCACAAAACAAAATAATAAAAAAAATCGCTAATAGAAAAGCAGGCAAAGCATAACAAAATACAATAATAAAAGTTGAGATTTTATCGAATTTTGAACCATTATTTACTGCTTTTTTAATACCTAAAGAGATAGCAATTAGATAAGTAAAAAAAGTAGTAAACAAGCCAATAGAAATAGAAACAGGCATTTTTTCTAAAATTAACAGGGTGATTTTTTTATTTTGATAGAAACTTTCGCCAAAATTAAAAGTGCTAAAGTTTTTTAACATCAGCCAAAATCGATGCATTAAAGGTAAATCAAAGCCAAATTGTTGATTAAGCTTTTGTAGTATTTCGGGGTCGATATTTTGATTATTTTGCTGGTTAAATTGTTTGGTGGTAATTGCCAAGCTAGTTTCTGAATTGGTGTGTTGAGTATTATTTAGCTGAGCGATGATTTTTTCTATGGGGCCACCTGGAGCGGTTTGAATAACCACAAAATTAATTAGTAAAATAATAAATAAAGTTGGTGGCAATAGTAATAGCCTATATAAAAGATACATTTATAATAATTTTTTGTGGCGAAAAATAGCCAAAGGAATAACCGAAGAAACCAGCATTAGCAACAAGGCCAAAGGGTAACCCCAAGTTAAATCAAGCTCTGGAAAAACTTTAAAATTCATACCATAAATGCTGGCAATTAGGGTAGGGGGCATAAAAACCAATGAAACCACTGTAAAGGTTTTGATAACTTTATTTTGTTCGATATTTAGTAGCCCTAGAAAGCTGTTTTGTAGGTATTCGAGCCGAGTAAAATTAAAGTTGGCATGTTCAATTAAAGAATTGATGTCTTTAATAATAATACGCAGGCGATTAGAGCTGTCAAGCATTAAATCTTCGTTTCGTAGCAATGAAGAAAGGGTTCGTTGTTTATCGAACAAGGCTTCTCTTAAAGACATTGTGAGATCTTGAGTATCGTTTATTTTAAGCAAGACTTTTTCATCGAGTTTGCGATCGAAGGTGATTTTTCGGCTGATATCGGCAACGAATCTTGAAATTAACTCGATGAGATCGGCATCGAAGTCGGTTCGGGCTTCGAGGATAGCAATAAAAATTTTGGCAGGATTGATAAAAACCGTTGGAAATTGTTTGATTTTTTTTACCGTTTCAGAAATTACTCGGCTATCGAAATATCGTAAAGTAAAAAGAGTTTGTTCGGTAATGATAAAGGAGATTTCATTTTCTTCGAGTTTTCCGTTATTTGGCACAATATTAACAAAGGTTGAGTTGATTTTTATGATGCCAGAGTTTTCGAGATACCTTGAAGATATTTCGATTTCTTCTTGTTGTTGCCTAGTAGGAAAATTAATGTTGTAGAATTCTTCTATTTCTTTGATTTGTGCTTGGCTTGGATCTTGTAGGTCGATCCAAGCGGTGTTTTTTTTCAATGAATGAAAATCGTCGAGATCGTAAAGCGACGGTGTTTTGATTTGAGCATATTGAGGTAGTTGAAAAATTCTGATCATTGCAAAAAATTACAGTAAATTTAAAACTGGTTGCTCAATATATAGCCTTAAAGCTTTTAAAAACTCGGCACCAACCGCTCCATCAATTACTCGATGATCGCAAGAGATAGTAAAATTAACCATACTGGCAATTTTGATTTGACCATTTTCAACAATAGGTTTTTCAACTGCCCTGGAAACTGCTAAAATACAGCTTTGCGGTGGGTTGACAATAGCACAAAATTGATCGATGCCAAACATTCCTAGATTTGAAATACTGAAAGATCCACCCTGAAACTCTTCGGGTTGTAATTTACCTTCTTTGGCTTTTTTAATGAGTGATTTTGCTTCATTAGAAATTTCTTGCAAAGATTTTTGGTCGGCATTTTTGATGATTGGAGTAATTAAACCACCATCAATTGCAACCGCTACCGCAATATCGATGTTGTTATAAAGTAATATCGCCTCATCGCTCCAAGAGGCATTGGCAGAAGGAGTTTTTTTAAGAGCCATAGCGGTGGCTTTGATAATAATATCGTTGACCGAAATTTTATATTCTGGCAAGCCTTTTTCGTTAGTAGAGGCAACACTGTTGATAGTGGCTCGTAATTCGTTTAGTTTGTTAATGTTAAACTCGCAAGATAAATAAAAATGCGGAACTGTTTGTTTGGATTCTTGTAATCTTTTGGCGATTACTTTTCTTACATTGTTATTTTTGATTGGGGTGGTGAGTTGTGGATTGCGATAAAGTTGTTTACTGGCTTGATTTCCTTGATTTTGAATTGCTAATAGAACATCTTTTTTGATGATTCTTGAATTTGGACCTGTGCCAATGATATTGTGCAGGCTGATATTGGCATTTTGAGCAACTCTTTTTGCTAAGGGACTAGCTTTGGGGCTGTTTTTAGAAAAATTTGGTGAAATACTTTGATTGTTTTGAGTAGCTTTTTGTGTAGCTATTTCGTTGGTGTTATTTGTTATTTGTTTATTTTCTTCTGGTTTGTTGTTAATTTGAGTAGTTGAGTTTGATTCTTGAAAGTTATTTAAAATATCTGGGTTTTCGCCTTCTTCTAAAATAAGAGCGATACAAGTATTTACTGCTACATTTTCGGTGCCTTCGGCAATTAATATTTTGCCTAAAATACCTTCATCAACCGCCTCTACCTCCATGGTAGCTTTATCGGTTTCTATTTCGGCGATAACCTCGCCAGCTTTTATTTTTTCGCCTTGTTTTTTTAACCATTTGGCAAGATTGCCCTCTTTCATAGTTGGCGATAGGGCTGGCATTAAAATTGAGATTGGCATATTTTAAGAAGATTTTGGTTGATAACCTTTGTTTATAATAAATGAAAGTAAATTTTCGGCTCTATTTTTGAGATTTTTTTCGGTATCTGGGTTTTTGGCGATAGACTCAAATATTTGATAAGCTTCGGCTAAATTATTTTGAGTAATGGCAAAATAACCTCTTTGCTCAGCAATATGATAGCGGAAAAGCTGAGAGTCAGATTCGAGGTTTTGTAGTTGAGTGCTGATATTTTTGATATTTTCTGCCGAAACATCTTGTGAAACTAAGGTTTTTGCCAATAATAATTTAGGCAGTTCTTTTAGATATAAATCGCAACCAGAGCATTTAATAAGTTGTTGATAAATTTCTATTGCCTCTTTTTTTTGAGTATCGATAATTGCAGAAGCATATCGTAAACCAGCTATTTGCTTAATGTTTTTGGGGGTTTTTTTATTTTGATAGATATCGATAATTTTTTGTTTTGCTTCAAGTGGCTTGGTTTCTTGCAAAACAATAGCCTGATGCAAAAGGGCTGAAAATTTTTTAGATAAACTATTTTGGTATTGTAAGTAACCAAAAAGTGTTGTGGCGAAAATTGCTAGTAAAATAAATAAAACAATAATTAGTTTTTTATTTTGCAAAAAAGTGTTTTGTATTTTGCTAGTGATATTATGGATGAAAATACTGGTTTTGTTAAGTTCGGTCATGGTTTAATGAAAAGAAATTTGTTGCAAACAACATTCGATAGTGTTTTGTAATAAATAGGTTATAGTCATAGGACCAACACCACCAGGAACTGGGCTAATAGCTTTGGCAATGTTTTTAACATTTTCAAAATCTACATCGCCAACAATTTTAGTTTTGCCGTTTTCGCCTGCAACTCTTACAATGCCAATATCGATGATAACCGAATTTTGATGCACCATATCGGCGGTGATTAAATTTTGGACTCCTGTTGCCGAAAAAATTACATCGGCCCTTAAACATTCGCTTTTTAGATTGGTAGTTTGGCGATTAGCGATAGTAACCGTACATCCAGCAAGCATTAACAACCTTGCCAACGGCCTACCAACAATATTAGAAGCACCGATAACTAGAGTTTTTAGACCAGCTAGTTTATGGTCATAAACTGTATTTAGTAAATGCATACAACCTAAGGGAGTGCAAGGAACAATCGCTTTTTCTTGCCCTTCGATGTTGCCTACCGAAAGCTTGCCAACATTAACAATATGAAAACCATCAACATCTTTTAATGGGTTAATAGCACTGATGATATTGGCTTGATTAATATGTTTTGGCAAGGGCAACTGCACCAAAATACCATGTACATTTTTGTTTTCGTTTAATTCGATTATTTTGTTGACCAATTCAATTTCAGAAATATCAGAAGCCATTTTAAACTGGATAGAATTCATACCAACTGCATGGGCAGATTTTTCTTTGTTACTAACATACACTTCGCTAGCAGGATTATTGCCAACTAAAATAACTGCTAAAGTTGGGGTAATATGAAACTGTTTTTTTATTTCTTCAACTTGTAAAGCGATTTTATATTTCATTTGCTTAGAAATTTCTAGGCCATTAATAATTGTTGCAACCATATAAAAAATTTTAAATAAAAGGCGAGTAATACAAAGTATGCCAATAAAAGCAATATCTAAGATTCATCAAATTTTAGATATAAAAATATTTTGTTTAAATATTGTTTTTATTGATGTAATTGCTATAATATGCTAAATTTTATTTCTTATTTTAATTTTTGCAACTAATTATTTAATGAAATGGTATTATGTCAATTATGAGACTTTTGCACTCACTGTTTTTGATTCAAATATTTTCGAGTATTCTTTGTATTTCTTCTAAACCAAAGGGTTTAGAAAGCATTTCATTCATACCAACTTGTAAACATTTATTTTTTTCTTCTATACCATAATTGGCAGTTGTGGCTACAATAAAGGCTGGTTGATAATTTTTATTCCCATTTTTAATCTTTTCAATTTCTCGAATTTTTTTAGTTGCCTCATAACCGTCTAAAACTGGCATCATACAATCCATAAAAATTAATGTATATTTTTTTAAGGTAAATTTATTTATTGCTTCTTTGCCATTTTTAGCAAAATCTGCATTAATATTAAACTTTTTTAAAATTGAGAGCATTATTTTTAAATTCACCTCGTTATCTTCGCAAACCAATACTTCTCTTTTAAGTATTTCATTGCTGTTTTGTGATAAATCTTCAGAATCTTTTTTTAAATGATTTGGATCAAAACTCAATACGATTGATAAAATTAGTTCTTCATTTTTTAGTGGTTTAAAAATAATCTTGGTGAAATAATCTTGTAATAATTCTTTTTCTTTTATATAATCTTCCTGATAAATCAATAAAACAACTAATATTTTTTGAAATTCATTATTATTTTTAAGAGCAGTAATAAAATTTTTAATTCGATAAAAGTTATCTCTATCATAATTGATAATCATTAAATCTGGATTATAATTATCGATTTCTAAAAATAACTGCTGATTATTTCTTATCCTTATATTGGTTAATCTTTCGATTTTAACTGGTAGTTCTTGTATTTTTTTTTGTAAATATTGAAACGAAATATTGCTGATATCGATAATAAGAATTTTTTTATCTATAATTTTTTCAACGGAAATTTTCTCAAAATTATTTTCTAGTTTATCATCTTTCACTAATGGTAAATTAAAGAAAAATTCTGATCCGCAGTCTTGATTTTTTATTACCGATATTTCGCCACCCATTAATTCTATTAATTCTTTACAAATAGACAATCCCAAACCTGTGCCAGTATATTTTTTCGAACTCGACATATCGAGTTGAGTAAACGGTTGAAATAAATTTTTTATTTTATCTTCTGGAATTCCTATGCCAGTATCTCTTACACTAAATTTTAAATAAGGAGTGTCTTCTTTTTGATAGCTAGATATTTCTAAAATAACATAACCCCGTTTAGTAAATTTAATAGCATTATTAACTAAATTAATGAGGATTTGTCTTAATCTGTATATATCTACTAAGATATAATTAGGAATGTTGTTGTTGATATGTGTGATGATTTCAATTTTTTTATCTCCAATGTTGCCAACCATGATATTTCCGATTTCATCAATTAAATTTCGTAATATAATGGGGTTATTATTAATAATAATTTTTTCTGCCCCAATCTTAGAAAAATCAAGAATTTCATTTACTATAATCATCAAAGATTGAGCGGAATTATTAATGGTTTCTATGTTATTAAAATCTTCTTTTTTTAAATTTGTTGATTCTTTTAAAATATTTGTAATACCTATAATGCCATTGATTGGGGTTCTAATCTCATGAGTCATATTTGATAAGAATTTACTTTTTGCCGAGTTGGCAGAATCGGCAAGTTCTTTAGAAATCATTAATTCTTCAAAGAAAGGAATGATTTTATCTCGATAAAAACGATAGATTAATATTATGCAAAGTAAGGAAGCTATTAAAGATTGAAAGCTGTTTTTTAGGATATTTACAGATAATTCTATAAAAGAAGTTTTTTCGTTATAACCGCTTAAAATAATAAATTTATACTCTTTTGATTTTTGTAATAATTTAAAATAACAGTTGTCGATTTTTAAGTTATGAACATCGGCATTATAAATTATACCTCTGTTTTTTATTGTTGATTTTAATAAAATATTATCAGATAGCAATTTTTTGTAGCTCATTAATTCTTTGATATCATTAGATTTTGCTAAAATATCTAGATTATTATCAAGTATTAAATAGCATATTTTACTATCTTTAATTGAGAAATCTATTTGTTGCTGAATATCTTCTAGTAGTATTTTAGCGGTAAGAATACCTAGTAAATTGAGATTGGGTTTTTCTATTCTTAAAGCAATTGGTAATAAATTAAATCTACCAATTGCATTTTCAATCATAAAAATATCGCCAAATTTTAAAGACCAACCCCCCAAGGATAAATCTTTTAGTGGAAAATTTTTGTTAATAGGTTTAGGTTTTTTTAAAATACCAAAAGAATCTATTAAAACATTTTTCTCATCGTTAAAGTTTAGATCGATAAAATTGACAGTATGATAAGAATTATATAAAGAAAAGTATTTAAGATTTTCGGATTTTTTAATAATTTTATTGATAATATTTAGGTTTTTAGTATTTAAATTTAGCTTTACCAACTGATCTCCTAAAATATTTAATTCATTTTCAATGTTATGAAAAATAGCGGTAGTTGTTCTTTCGATACTCTGAGAAGTAAATTTTATTTCTTTATTAAGATTAAAGGTATATAAAGAATTGGTAGTGATTATTGTGAGTATTGTCCAGGCGGTAAGTAAAAAAATGATTTGCGAAGAAAATATTTTGTAAGATTGTTTTAAGTTTTTGTTGTTTATGATGTAATTGAATGATTTCATCTTGATAGAAAATATTTTGTTGAGTTTGATAAAAATTACTTGGTAAATATTTATTTGTCATTAAAATTTTGCTTTTTTATGAAAAAAATCTATGAAAATATATTTAGAAAATTACAATTTTAACCAAAACTTAGAAGATAAACTATCAGACTTGGGTTTGCAAATTTTTTTTAGTAAAAGTAATAATTTTATCAATCAGTTTTTAATTCTAAGAAACGATATTATGCAAAACGAATTAAAAATCAATGAGTTAAATTTTTTTGATGATGAGGCAGAATTTTTACTGGTTGTAAATAATCAGCAAAAAGTTATTGCTGGTTGTAAATTTTTGTATTCTAAAATAATAGAAGGTAATCAATCTGTGGTTTTATCTCAAGAGATTCCTGATAGTGATTTTTTATACCAAAAATTCCTTACTACAATCGATGCTAGAAAAAATTTACAAATATCAGAATTATCTAACTTGGTGATAAATTATAATTATCGTTTTTATAGTAAAATCATTCTTCAGAATATCTTTGCTAAATTTATCAAAGATTTGCAAAACAAGGTTGATTATTGCTTTTGGGTTAGTGAAATCATTAGATCTCGATTTTATAAAAAAATTTTTAATTCTTTAAATATCAAAACCCATATCTCCTTAGATTATCTTTGGTTTAAAAGCGATAAATATCCTTCAAAAAATAAACAGAATTATCTTGGCTATGTTAAATTTTTTTAAAATATTTACTTTTTTATTATTTACTTTTTATTCTACTTTAGTTTGTGCAAAAAATAGTTTAGAAAAAATTGATGTCAATGCTAATTTTTTTTCACTTAATAAAAAACAAGAAAATTCTTTTGATTCGCCTTCTGCAATATATCAATTATCATCAGAAGAAATAAGAAGATCTGGAGCTATTTCTATTCCAGAAGCTTTAAGGCTAATACCAGGAGTCGAGGTGGCTAGAATAAATGGCCATAGCTATGCTATTACTGCAAGGGGATTTAACCGGCAATTTTCTAATAAATTATTAGTAATGATTGATGGTAGAATTATTTATTCAACATTGTTTTCTGGTGTCTTTTGGGATAAGCATGATTATGTATTGGAAGATATTGAAAAAATAGAAGTTATCAGAGGTTCTGGTGGTGCTTTATGGGGGTCGAATGCAGTAAATGGTGTTATTAATATTATTACGAAAAACACCCAAGATACCAAAGGTTTTTATTTATCGCAAAATGTTGGTAATTATCATAAATCAATCACTGAAATAAGGTATGGAGATAAGATAAAAAAAGATCAAAACTACCGTTTTTATTTTAAAAATTCCAATAAAAATGGTTTAGATAGGGTAAGAGATAATTTAAGTAACCAAGATTTTATTAAACAAAATCAATTTGGTTTTCGTTACGATAATGATTCTTTTTTAGATAAATCTAATAAACTATCAATTTCTGGTAATTTTAGTAAAACAAATACTGGCAATTATTTTACTATCAATAATATCGGCAATAATAAAAAAGATGATAGTGGTAATGTGGTGGTAAACATAACCCATAACATTAGTGACAAATCTTATATTCTAGTAAATAGCTACATAGATTACAATAATTATCGTATTCTGAAAATATCAGATAAAATGCTAAATTTTGATTTGCAACATGTTTATAATTTTAATAACCAAAATGAATTAATTTGGGGATTAGGCTATAGGCAAATAACCGATAATGTTAACAATCTAGATGTTAAATTAAAATATTTTCCAAGTTATCGTAATAATAAAATTTTTTCTGGTTTTATTCAAAATAAATTTGTTTTTAACGATAAATTTAACATAACCTTAGGTGTAAAAACCGAAAAAAATACTTTCGTTAAAGATTTTCAATATCAGCCAAGTATTAAGTTCTCTTATTATCCTAGTAAAAATCAAACTATTTGGTCTTCTTGGTCAAAATCTGTTCGTACTCCTACAAGAGGAGAATTTGATTTAAATGCTGTTGATTTTAATTTGCAAGGCAATAAAAATTTTAAGGTAGAAAAGCTTTATTCTTATGAGTTTGGTCAAAGAATTAAGTTTGATAATAATTTGAATTTTGATAATTCTGTATTTTTCAATCAATATCAAAACCTAAGAACCAATGAAAATAATGGCAGTAATATATTTTTTCAAAATAAGGGCAAGGGCAATGTTTTTGGCTTTGAGAGTGTTTTAAAATATAAATATAACAATAAATTAAGAACTGAGTTATCTTACGATTATTTAAAGATGAAATTAAAATACAATCAAAATTCTACCGAATTAGATACTGCTTTTGGAAGAAATGATTCTTTATTTGTGAATGAAGGTTCTTCGCCAAGGCAACAAATAAAATTAAAATCCTTTTATAATATTACAAATACTATTGAATTTGATAATTTTTTATTTTTTGTTGATGAATTGCCAAATATTAATGGAGCAGATAAAAAAGGTATCCCTGCTTATTTGCGATACGATGCTAGAATTGGTTATTTACCTTCTGCTAATCTTGATTTAAGCTTTGGTTTGCAAAATATTTTAAATACTAAACACAAAGAATTTAGAAGTTCTTTGTATAATAGTAACACATATATTGGTAGATCTTATTTTATGAAAGTTTCTTGGCAATATTAAATTTCAAAGAGTATATGTGGATTTTTCTTGGCGATATAAAAGTGTTTTCTAGAAAAAATCTATCTGATATAGATTTGTTTCTCAATTCTTGCCTTTTATTTCTAAGTATGTTTTGTTTTTGTCTTTATGTCTGATTTTTTAAAAATAAAAACAATATTTCTTGCTTTTGCTTTATATTTATTTATAATTAACTCTTGCTTTGCAATTAGCAATCAGCAAGAGATAGGTTATTTAAAGTATAAACTTACTTCTTATATTTATAGCACTACAAAAACTGCAAAAACTTCTGATAGTTATCTAGATAATGAGCTATTTTGCTATTTAGGCAGTGATAATTTAATTGAGTTTATGGAGAAAAACGATATTAATCAAATTTTACTCGATGTTAAAAGTATACGTGATTTTGAAAATGATATAATAAAACAAGATAATATGCTGAAAGTATGCTCAGTTGTTTATGTTGCTTGCAATAAAATGAAAACTTTTAAATTTTTAAACAACAAGTTTATTGATAGCAATATTCTTACCCTTTCTAGCTGTGATTCTTTTGTTGATAATGGTGGTGATATACAAATTCAGGTTGGTCGAAAAAACCTAGAATTAGAAATTAATGAGCAAAACTTTAAACTAAAACAAATAAAATTAAATCCATCCCTAATTACAATTATTAACAATAAAAAGGAGAATATTGTTTATGAGTGATAAAAAAACAGTTATTGATACAGAGGTATTAAGAAAAATAATCGAATATGATCGTGAGTTTGAAAAAGAATTATTTCAAATATTTATTGAAAATGCCGATTTTAATATTAAAAAGTTAGAAATAGCCTCAAAAACTAACGATAATAATTTATGGTATATGGCTTCTCATGCATTGAAAGGAGCATGCGGATCTATAGGGGCATTTGATTTGGCAAAAATTTTTGAATTAGCTCAAAAAAATTCCGAATCTAATCTTGAAAAAAAACAAGATATTTTAACAAAAATAAAACAAGAATATCAACTGGTTATTGATTTTATCAACAATAATTATGAAGATAGTTAATTTATAAAATGTTACCAAAGAAAAAATCAATATTGTTATTAATTACAATTATTTTTGTTGTTAATTTTTACTGCTTTATTTTTTCTGCAAAAAACTACTTTAATAGCAATGTCCTCGAATATAATCATTTTAGCAATAATATTTTAAAAGAGTTCGTTGCTATTGATGATTATGCAAAATTTACTCTTGCTAAAATAAATCAAGATATTTTGCAAAAAAAAATCTATAAACCAGAAGAAATATTTTTGCTATTATCTGAAACGGCAAAATTAGGTCAAATAAAAAATAATGATCTATCTTTGTTTAGTGTTTTATATTGGGTTGGTAACGATAACCATCTTTTAGCAAGCAGTTCAGGCAAAATTAATAAGCCAATAGATTTATCTTCTCGAAAATATCTAGAAAATCTTCATAACAATAGCAATAAAATATTATTTTCTTCATCAGTAATTGGGGCAATGAGTGGCGAAAGTATCTTACCAGTTTCTCTTACATTAACCAGTGATAAGGGGTACATAATTGGCACTTCTTTATTATCTGTGCAAGTTAAAGAATTGCTAAGTAAATTATCAGAATCGCAAGCTATTGATAAAGAATTTGTAGTGTTATTTAAAAACAATATTTTAATTTCTTCTGGCATTGACTTAGAAAATATTGTTAATGAAAATACCGAAAATAAGCTTGATTTCTCTGCTACAAAATGGAAAATTATTTTTTCTTATTTTAAAAATAAAGAATTTCTATTGTTTGAAAAAAAATCAGGCGATTTTTCGGTTATTGTTGCAATAAAAAAGCAAAATTTTCTTAACGACTTTAAAAATATCAGCCTACCTTATTTGGTGCAAACTGTTAATATTATGTTGTTGTTGTTTTTACTCTGATTGATTCAGATTTTAATTGCCCGCAAGCTGCCAAAACTTCTTCTCCTCTCGTTTTGCGAATTGTTGCAATGATGCCTTGTTGTTTTAAAGTTTGTTGAAATTCCTTGATTACTGCAATTGGGCTTGGTTCGTAAATTGTGCCTTGCCAAACATTAAAAGGAATTAAATTAACTTTTGCATTTAAGTTGTATTTTTTAATCATCTTTACTAATTCTAGTGCTTGTTGTGGCTGATCGTTTATGTTTTTTAATAAAGTATATTCAAAGGTAATTTTTTGCTTTGGATTGAAGTTTTGATAAGTTTGACAAGCCAGCATTAAATTTTGTAAATTATACTTCTTATTGATAGCCATAATTTCGTTACGCAATGAATCATTAGTGGCATGCAATGAAATGGCTAGATTAGTTTTTAATTCTTTCGCCGATTTAATGATTTCGGGCGATAAACCTGAGGTAGAAATGGTTATTTTATTGAGAGAAAAATTTAGACCATTTTTATTATTCAGAATTTCTACTGCTTTTTTGACTTCTTCATAGTTAAAAAATGGCTCTCCCATGCCCATAAAAACAATATGAGTTATTTTATTTTTACCCCAATCTTGTAAATAATCTTTGGCAATTAAAATTTGCGAAACTATTTCTTCGAAATTGAGATTTCGCACTAAGGTTTGGGTTCCTGTATGACAAAATTTACAAGATAAAGTGCAGCCAACTTGGGAAGATATGCAAAGAGTCGCCCTGTTTTCTTCTGGAATGAATACAGTCTCTACTTCTTTGCAATCAGAAAAGCTTACCAACCATTTGCAGGTGCCATCTTGTGATTTTGTAATATTTTTTAGATTAGGTCGATAAATAATAAATTTTTCATCTAATATTTGTTGAATTTTTGTGTTTAAATTTGACATTTTAAAAAAAGAAGTTTCACCCTTTTGATAAAGCCAATGCCAAATTTGCTTTGCACGAAATTTTTCGATATTTAGTTGCGAAACAAGGCTTGTGAGGTTATTTTCAGATAAATTTAAAATGTTATTTTTCTTATTATGATACACTTTTATAGATTTTATTTTGTATTGAAAAAAAAATTACTTTTTTAAAAAAAGTAATTTAAAATTTTTTTATGTTATGCCCTTTTACACTATTTTTACTTTTAAAAATAGTGTAATAGAAATTATATCAGTTTCGAACTATTTTTACTTTTAAAAATAGTGCAATAACAGTTATATCAATATGTTTTTATTGGTATAATTCATAACAAATAATATTAACTTAACATAAAATTATATGAAAGAAAAATTTATTACTATTTCTGCTCAAATTCCAGCTGACTTAGCATATCTACTTGAAGAAGTTTGTCAAATAGAGGAAAGATCTAAAAGTTATTTTGTTAGAAAAGCTTTAGAAGGATTGTTAAAATCTAGACAACAAGAAGATAATGTTACCGCCTTACATAAGAAAAATGATAAAAAATAATTAAAGATATTTATTGCAATTTTAGTATTAATAATTTAATATTTTAGTTATTAAAATAATTTTAATCTTTTTTTGAGTAATAATATAACTTTTTTAATTAACATCTTATGGAAAAAAAATTCGTCACAATATCTGCTCAAATACCAAGCGATCTTCTAGATTCACTCGAGGTTTTGTGCGAAAAATACGAAAGATCAAAAAGCTATTTCATTAGAAAAGCTATCGAATCTTTTTTAGAAGAAGAATCTAACAAAAACGAAGATAGCAATAAAAAAATAGCCAAAAAATAAATAATGTTTGGTAAAAATAAAGTTTATAAGCCACATAACAACCCAAACTTTTTAGATGTTCAAGAAATTTTCTCTACTATTCAAGGTGAAGGTTTATTTGTTGGTTGGCCTGCGGTTTTTTTACGCCTAGGTGGTTGTAATCTACAGTGTTTGTTTTGTGATACCGAGTTTGATAATTATCAAGCAGTAAGTATCGATGAAATCATAAAAAAAATACAGCAATTTTCTTACAATGAAAATCAGCAAAAAGTTCGTAAACTAGTTGTTATTACTGGTGGCGAGCCAATGTTGCAACCCATCGAATTATTATGTCAAACATTGATTACTAATGGTTTTTTAGTCCAAATCGAAACCAATGGCACCTTTTATCGCAAACTTCCTTCAGAAGTCAAAATTATTTGCTCTCCTAAGAATAATAAAAATCAAGCACTACAAGTGCAATCTTGGTGGAAAAACTCTATTTCTGCTTTTAAATTTGTTGTTTCTAAAAACTTTTTAGGCTATGACAAAATTTTTTATGATCTAGTTGGTTTTAATGTGCCTGTTTATGTTCAGCCTATCGATGAAAATTGTGTAAAAAAGAATTCAGATAACCTCAATTTAGCACTCGATATTTGCAATAAATACGGCTATATTCTATCTTTACAAACCCATAAAATTATTGGTGTTCGTTAGTTTTTTAGTTTTATACTATCCCCAGTAATAAAGACAATATTCCCGCAATAAATATAAATATTTTTATTTATTTTTAATAAAAGTATTGATATTTATTTATTAATGTTTTATAATTAAAAAAACATTAATAGATTATTATGAAAAAATTATTTGAATTAATTAATATAGCCAAGTTTATCAGAATTCATAATCAAGAATATCTAGGTGAAATTTTAGGTGGTTTAAAAAATTTTTTAGTTTTTGATGGTGGAAAAATTACTCATCCTCAAATTATTTCACAAAGTGCAGTAATTTCTGTTGGTGCTGATAGTATTGAAGAAGTAATGAAAGCTTTACAGGAGCAAATGGAAGCCAGCCAACGAGATAGTTTATTATTTTTATGTCATGGTGGAGATATAGTAGGATTGGGCGGAAAAATTATTCGTTTAGCACAAAATAAAGCTATTTCTGTTAAAGAGTTGTTGCAAAAACCACAGCAAACTCAATCTTTACCAAAAACTATTATTTTTGCCAATTGTTCTCAACTAAATTTAGCTGAGCAACAAAAAATATCATGCTTATTTCCTGATACAACTATTGTTTTTATTGGTAGCGATAGAGATAATTTTTTTACATATATCGATCCTCAAGAAACTAGTAAATCTGAAAGTGTATTAAAAATATTGCAAGCATCTCGCGATGATCTTTGTAAAATTAGAGCTTGGCAAGCTGGAAATGTTATCGCTTCTAAATCAAAAGAATTAGATGTTTTTGGTTTTTTATCGATGTATTTAGCAGAAGAGCAAGATAAATTAAGAAAAGCTCAGTTAAATAGATTATTAGAACATCCAAATCTATTTGAGTTAATGGTGGAGTTTTTACGAAATCCCGATTTATCGATGCCAAAAATTTATCCTGCATTGTTTGATGATGTAACTGATATTGAAAAGCTCTATCGCGAAAAACATAATCTTAAAGAAGTTAATTTTGATTTAGAAAAAGTTGCCACTACTCTTGCTGGTTTATATTTTCAAAGCCTAGATGGTAAAGTGATAAATATATCTCAAATTAACATTGATGAAATTGCTAAAAAATTAGAAGTTTCGCCAGAAATATTGCTTACCAAAACTAATAATATTATTGCCAGCAAACTTGTTTTATATTTAAAGCCACTAGCTATTGCTTTAGGTAGAATAAATACACTAGATGAAATATACAAAACAAAATTTTTTGAGTTAAAAGAAAATAGTGTTTTAGCTATAAATTCTGTATCAAGATTATTGGAATCATTAGGTATTTCAGATTTTTCTTATGAGGTTGCTAAAAAAAAATATCAAGAATATAAACTGGTATTTCATCAAAAAAGATCTCAATTAAAAGAAACGCCAGACCAAGATCTTGCTGATTTTTTAAAATCAACCTGTGAAGATGAATCGATGCTTTTGCCTGATAAAAAAAGAATAATTTTTGAAATTGCTATAAAATATGTTGATTTATTAAGGTATTGCCCTGATGATGTTAAAAAACATCTTGCTTGTGATTATGATTTTTTTACTGCTTTATGTAAACGAAAAGGTTGTGCTTTAAGATATGCTTGTGCTGATTTTGAAAATGATAAAGCTTTGGTTTTATTAGCATTGGAGAATAACCCTGAAGCTTATTATTTTATAGGGGAGAAATTAAGAACAACTAAAGGTTTTTTTGAAGAATTAGAGCGATTAATGCAAGAAAAGCACCCAGAGTATTGGAGTGAATACAAGGAAGTTATTGCAAATTTTTTCAAACCGAACAAAGATCTAGAAACAGCAAAAGCTACACAGGTGGCAGAAAGCGATAAACAAGAGAGAATAACTACTCGCCAATAACAACACCGTTTCGGCGATAATCGGCGGAGCCATAGATTTTATTTATGTTATAATCGATATAAAAAGCTTGTAGACCGCTAGGAATTACCGCTATTTCTACTTGATGGCCTAATGTTTTTAGTTGCTTAGATAAACCAACTATTTCGGTGTTTGCTTCGAGTTCTAGCTTTGCATTAAGAGCAATAAAATTTGGCAAAGAAACCGCTTGCTCAACATTTAATTGCCAATCAAGCACAGCGATTAAAACTTTCAACACATGCTGAATGATTCTAGGACCATTAGGAGAGCCAGTTGCCATAATTAACCTGTTTTGATTATCAAACACAAAAACAGGCGACATTGAGCTTCGTGGGCGATGATTTGGCAAAACTCTATTGGCTACCAAATTACCTTTTTCATCGGTTGGCACCATAGAAAAATCGGTGAGTTGATTGTTTAGAAAAAAACCTTCTGCTGTTATGCCTGCACCAAAAACATATTCGATAGAGCTTGTCATAGATACAGCATTTTTGTATTTATCAAGCACAACTAAATGTGTAGTAGAAGGTTTATCAATGTTTTTGCCAGTTGGTTGAACTGTAAAATTATCAAAAATTCCATAAGTAATTTTTTGTTGAGCTGTTTTTAAATTAATCAAAGAAGCCCTTTGTTTTAAATATTGTTTATCGAGCATTTGAGTTGTGGGCACCGAGGTAGAATCGTATAAATATTGGTTTCGATCGGCATAGGCTAGTTTTGTTGCTTCGGCAATTAAATGAATAGCCGAAGCAGAATTTGGTTGATATTTGCCTAAATCGAAGTTTTCAAGAATACCTAAAGTTTGTAAAACCGTAACCCCGCTAGAGCTAGGTGGCATTGTGCATATTTTATAAGAGCGATAAGTTGAGCAAAGCAGGCTACCACTAGTTGCTTTGTAGTTTTTTAAATCGGTGATTTCTAGTAAGCCAGGATTAATAACCGAATTTTGAACTTTATGTACAATTTTTTTGGCAATTTCACCTTGATAAAAAGGCTTGATGCCATGATTGGCAATTGTGGTAAGGGTTTTTGCTAGCAATGGGTTTTTAATAATTGTGCCAACTGGCTTAGGATTTTTTTGATGATCGTAATAAACTGCCATATCAGCAAATTGTTTAAGATGAGGATATTTTTGTAAATTAGCTACGGTTTTATTGGTGAGTGGATAGCCGTTTTTTGTCAATTTAATAGCAGGTGTAAAAAGTTGCTTCCAAGGTAGTTTACCATATTTTTGATGAGCTTGATAAAGAGCGGATAAAGCACCAGGAGTGCCAACGGATAAGCCTCCTAAAGCTGAATCTCGATCTAGTGGTTGACCTTTGTTATCTAGAAACATTTTTGCAAAAGCTTTATTTGGCGAGGTTTCTCGACCATTAAAATAGATATTTTCGTTGGTTTGATGGTGATGATAAAGTAAAAATAAGCCACCGCCAATGCCAGAACTTTGTGGTTCAATAACATTTAGAACCATTTGTGAAGCAATTGCTGCATCAATAGCGGTGCCACCTTTTTTTAAGATTTCGGCTCCAGCTTTTGAAGCTAAATCTTCGGAAGTAGCAATGAGATATTTATTAGCAGTAATTAATTGACTATTTTTTTTATTACTAACAAAACCTTCGCCTTGCCAATTATCGGTAGAATATTTGACGGTATTACAAGAAAATAAGAAAATAAATATCAATAAAAACTTTTTCATAGCAATGCTTATATTTTTTTAAAGCCAATGCTTAATTTAGCCACAGGAATGCCAAATTTGGTGATGGTTGAAACATTAACTAAAGAGTTTTCGTCGACTAAAAATAACCAATCTTTGATGGTAAAATTATAGGTTTTGTTGCCCACGGGAATTTGTAAAACGTAATCCATTTTTACAGCATTGCCGTATTGTTTGCCTTGTGCGGTTTTTACCACATCAGAAGCGGTGGCGGTAAAATGGTGATCGTCTTGCATAGTGAGTTGCCAAGTTCTTTGTTGTTTTTCGCCATCGTTGAATAAAAAATCTTCTTGAAGAGTGCCGTTATTTTCTTGCCAAGAACCCTGCATTTTTACAGTAAAAGTTCGAATTACTTTGCCTTGCCAATTTTGTAAAATACCATAAGCTTCTAGGTTGCCGTTAAAGTATTTTCTCACATCAAACTTTGGAGAATTATTTTTATAAACCTCAATATTTTGTGAAGAACAGCCAAATAAAAAAAACATAGAAATAACAGAAATTATTGATAAACTGAAAAATAAAAAAGACGATTTTATTAATTTTGACATAATTTTAGCTAATTAAATTGAAACACATTAATTATTGCGGTATTTTACTAAATGTCAAAAGAAAATTTATTAACACAATTAAGTAAGAAATTTTGCTCTGTTTCGTTTAGATGTTTTGAAGTTTGTTGCCAAATATTTTGATGATATTCTCTGAGCCATTTTTTTTCTGGATAAGTAAGCATTTTAACATCAACTAAATTATAATCAAAAGGTGCTAAAGATAGAGTTTCAAAGCATAAAAAATTTTCATTATATTCTTTAACAAGTAGTAAATTTTCAAGCCTTATGCCGTATTTATCTGGCAAATAAACTCCTGGTTCGTTAGAAAGTATCATATTTGGCAATAAAATATGTTGATTATTTTTACCAATACCACAACCATCTTCATGCACACCTAAAAAACTACCCACCCCATGCCCAGTAGAATGAGGGTAATCAAGACCAAATTGCCATAAATAATGCCGAGCCAAGCTATCTAACTGATAACCCTTGGTGCCTTTTGGAAATTTTGCTCTAGCTATTGCCAAGTGCCCTTTTAATACCAAAGTATAGTGCAGAATCATTTCTTCCGTTGGCTTGCCTATGGCTATTGTTCGAGTAATATCGGTGGTGCCATAAAAATCATTGCCTAAATATTGAGCACCAGAATCAACTAAAAAAAGAGACCCAGATTTGATTGCTAAATCAGAATCAGCAGTGCATTTATAGTGAATTATCGCTCCGTTGCTTGCTACAGCAGAAATGGTGTTAAAGCTTTCGTAAAAAAAATCAGGGGATTGTCTTCTTAAAAATTCGAGATGTTGTTGAGCTTTTAATTCGGTGTTAAGGTTTTTGGCTATATTTTGGTGTTGTAGCCAATAAAAAAACTTTACTAAAGCAATGCTATCAAGCCTTGCCGATTGATAAGCTCCTACTATTTCGCGTAGATTTTTTACAGATTTTTGTTTGGTGATGGGGCAGGTTTGTTTGTGAATAGAAAAAT
>Ga0214923_10002971_pt1 | contig 21762 bp, 38 predicted proteins | sample LL1510_MetaG_FD_177993 | JGI IMG/M metagenome (GOLD analysis project Ga0214923, IMG submission 177993) | Freshwater microbial communities from Lake Lanier, Atlanta, Georgia, United States - LL-1510 | ecosystem: Environmental > Aquatic > Freshwater > Lake | place: USA: Georgia | collected...
CCCCCCCCCCCCAATAATATGAACGCACTCTCGATCTTTCAACGACTCGATCATTGACAGAGACGGTATGGTATGATCTATAAGATACCTATATACCATACCCATATTGGACACTCCATGTCTCATACCATTTATCTGGGTCATGTAGGGATAATTGACAAGGATATACCGCCTATGATTTACTTTCATCTGTGGCGGTAATCAAGTAGTATCAACCAAATAATACTAATCAGGCAACATATATGATCGCAATTCAAACTAAGTACATCCCGCAATCTGACAGAAGGCAGTCTGTCATTCGTGCACGTGCTGAGTATGGCTGCAAGACCATCAGCAAGACTATCCCCTATCCTCATGAACACAACCCTGAGAATGCTCATCGTGCTGCAGCTTTTGCACTCATCGAAAAGGTAAATACTGGTGGCGGAGCTTGGCCTACTAATATTGTCACTGGATGCCTTCCGGATGCATCTTATTGTCACGTCCTTCAGCATTAGTCTTCACATCGTGCTGTCATCTGGGTATCTGGATGACGGCACCAGTGTGAGGACAAGGCAGTCCTTGCAATCAACGCAACCAACAAACCACTAAATAATATGTCAGAAATCAACAAGATCACCACCATCATCAGTGCCAAGGCTTTGCCCATTGACGAGAAGGATGGTGTTTTCGAAGCTAAGGTCGAGTTTTCGACAGCCAACGGTCCGTTCGTCATCAATATCGATCAGATCGACGATATCTATCGGGGTCTGGTCAAGTGCTGGCCGATTATCAAGCCTTTGAAGGATGACTTGAATATTCGTCGTCGTGAGTCGCTTTTGGCCAAAGCTAAAGCTGACCGTGCTGCCCGTGAGTCTCAGCTTGCCGAAGAACGCTCCAAGCGGAAGGCCGACCGTGAAGCGTCTTTGGTCCGTCGTGAGGCTGAGAAAGCTGCCAAGGAGAAGAAGGACGCTGAAGTTGCTTTGAAGGCTGAGAAGGCCAAGGAAAAGCGCAAGACTCCGCAGCCGGGGAAGGAGATCTTGAAGTCCAAGCCAAAGTCTAAGTCGAAAAAGTAAATTACGGGATATCCGGTAGCAACCCAAGTTCTGAAGTGATTCAGGCTTGGGTTTTCTTTTATTCAGGCATTGACAAGCTTTTGAATTTCTGATTTCATGAATCTGTCATGGCGATTGACGTTCAGGAAATTCTTAACGGGAACCCACTAGCATCTAATCAGCAAATGATTAGTGTTACCGCCATGACACCTTCAATGCCTGAAGCTAGTGGTGTTCCCACCAAGAATCAAACAAATGATGCGACACGTAGTATATGGCGGGCAATTCGGTAGTGAAGGTAAGGGCAATGTCTCGGAGTTTCTGTTCAGGTCCTATCCTAGTGCCAAGAAATTGATCGCAATTGGAGAAAATAGTCCTAATTCTGGTCATACCTGCACCAGAGGCAAGACTAGGAACATACCAGCAGCAAGCTTTTTTGCTGAGAAGACATTTCTAGGGCCTGATTCTGTCATCGATCTAGAGGTATTGAGGAAGGACATCGATGCAGTGAAGGTATTCAATCCGAATTTCGAGGTGTACATCCATGAGAATGCTGCGGTATTGTTGCGTGGAGATAACATGGAAGAAGCATCTGTGGAATTGGAAAAACGAATTGGATCTACGGTCACCGGCAGCGGATTTGCTCGACATCGGAAGATGTTGTACCGCGACAAGGATCACGTGGTGAGTTCATTGGAAGGTGAACAGCCTTTCAGGATAGTTACCCGTGAGCAGTGGATGGAGTTCGTTGACGAAGTGAATAACAATGACGAAGTTCTGTTCATCTTCGAGTGTTCGCAGGGTTTGATGCTTGATGTGAACCTAGGGTATTATCCTTACGTCACGTCACGGACGACGGTCCCACAGGCTGCATTGATCCGGAATGGGTTCGATCCGTTCCTATGGAAGTATTGTGCAGTGTATCGCACTTATCCTATTCGAACTGGTGGAAATACTGGACCCACAGGAGGAGAAGAGATTACATGGGAAAGCCTGAAATTAGCTCCTGAGGTAGCCACGGTGACGGGTCGCAATCGGAGGATCTTCAAGTGGTCACAAGATGATTTCGTCTACAGCCTCCAGTTGTGTTTGCCAGAGATGGTATTCATCACTCATGCGGATTACATTATTGATGACCGTGATCTGGAGGTATTCTTGCGGCGGGTAAAGAACACGATCCTCGAATTCGTTGGGGATGACCAAAGCGAAGATTTCATGATCTTGGCATCGCGTAAGCCAAGTGAATTTGGGGTCGTTGAACTGGAGTAATAATATGATATTGTCTCCTAAAGATCGTGAAGAGTGGCTTCAAGCTAACGCAGAGCTGGTATCTAGTCTGTTTATCAAAAAGTATCAAGATGGTGCCAAGGAGCATGAAGGTGATCTTGGGTGGGTGCCGATTGATAAGCTGGTGGATGAAATGGTCAACGAAGCTTTGGATCAGTTGGCTTACGCTTTAGAAATCAAGCGTCGGTTAAAGTCATTAACTGAGGCTGAAGTGAACAGGATGGTCAAGGCAATCAGCAATGGAAAATGGATATGAAAACGCATATCAATTTTTGGACTATGGATAACGTCAACATTTGGGGACCAAACAAGGATCTCCACATCAGTAAATATGCATTGAAGTTGGCCAAGAATCCTAGTGATGCTGGTGTGGATCTTTATCCGCATCGGATCATGAGCACTGAGAAGATACCGGGATGGGTTAGGTACATGGTGGGAACCGGGGTCTTCATGCATTTCCCTAAGGGGAGATATGGGCGGATAATTCATCGCAGCAGTAGTTTCCTGAAGTTATCTGGTGGTCTGGTACAAGATGGTACGATAGATTCAGGTTACATTGGTGAATTATTTGTCGTGGTAATTGCATTGGCTGAACATCAAACGATGATCACGGCTGGGATCGAGAAGTGTATCTCAGGAGAGGTAGCACTCGCGCAGGTTATAGTGTCACCGTTTGTGAAGCCTCATTTCGTCGAAGAAGAGGTCTTCGTTACGCCAAGAGGCAAGGATGGATTCGGATCCACGGATCGCATAAAGTAAGGGTCAAATCCTGCCGTCTGTGGTCATGAAAACCAAGAAAAAATCAACCAAGAAAAAGTCGACCAAAAGGGTATTATTCTTCGATGCTAGAGGCAAATTCGTCTCTGCTCGCCAAAGGTATGACGGTCTGGTTGATCGAGTAATGGTTTCGCGTGGTAGGCGGTATGTCGAGGTGTTCAAGAAAGAGAAATCTGATTTGATTCCTCAGCAGTTGGCCAATGTGACCACACGGCAGGAATTCGAATCTCTTCCTGAGAGCTACATGTTCAAGGGTGAATTAAATCCAAAATCAAAGTATCAAGTATGGGATCTTGCTAATAAGCTTGATTCGATGAAGGGGATCAGGCGCAAGTTGCTAAAGATAGATGTGATGGTAGAAGACGGAAAGCGTTTGAAGGTGATGCCGATGTACCACATCATCAAATCCAATAAGAAATCCAGTTACCATATATTCAGGCGAATCAATGATCTGCTAGGTGCGAATAATATGTTCACCTATGATCGGATCGGATCGAAGCTGCTTGCCGATCGTCGTGGAAAGAAGGTGCGCATCAAGGGTATCAGGATCAGCGAGGTATTATAATGGAAAATGAATCTCCAGTAAGTTCAGATCGGTTCACAAATTGGTATGGCATGGATACCGAGAATGATGAAACCGGCAAGGTGACGTTGGTTTGTCTCATTCATGAGTCTGGAGAAGCCACGGTGTGGAAAGAACGTGGAAAATTCGTCGAATGGTGCACGAAGCAAAAGGATACTCCAGTGGTGATCTGTCACAATCTGGAATACGATCTGGTGAATGAGTTTGCTGAAGTCTACCCCTACATGCAGCTCAATTATCTGAAGGGTCGATTGATCAGTGCGAAGTACGGCAAGGTGACCTTCTGGGATTCGTTCAATCATTTCAGGATGTCGCTGAAGGCACTAGGCAAATCGCTTGGTATCGAAAAGAAAGAAATGGACATCTATGATGAAGCCTACGTGACGACCGATGCTTGGATCTGTCTCAGAGCCATGACGGAAGCACGGGATTACATCGCGTCCATCGGTGGTCAGATCGGGCCTACAAGCGGATCGTCGAGCGTGTCGGTGTGGCGAGCAATGACAGAGGATGCATTCGTTTACGGTGCTACCGATACTGAATGGTTGCGTCGTGGTTATTCTGGCGGAAGAACGGAGATTTTCAGGAGAAGCTCAAATAAAATAGTTCGTGGGTACGATGTGAACTCGATGTACCCGTTCTGCATGTTAAACGATTTCCCGGAATATCAAGTTGAAGACAAAAAGATGTCAAAGGAGAAGGGGATGGCAGAGATCTCAATTTCGGTCCCACATGAGATCTATGTTGCTCCACTGGTATATCGCAATTCTGAAAACCGTCTCGTGTTTCCTACCGGTTATTTTCGTGGTGTCTGGACGTACGACGAGATTCGTATGGCGGAAGAAATGGGATGCAAGGTAGATAAGATTCACATGGCCTTGGGATGTGACAGTCTGGTGCGCCCGTTTGATGAATTTATCAATACGTTGTACGACAAGCGGAAAAAGACCAAGGTGGAGTCTGAGAGGTTATTTTTGAAGGTCATGATGAATAGCCTCTACGGTAAGCTGGCGACGAAATCCACGATCACGCGAGTGGTATCTAGGCATACGCTGCTTACCAAGAATTCGAAGCGGATCGATGAAGTGAATTGGATCAACAAGGATCGTGGATTGCTGGATTTCAAGACTCCAACACCGGAATACGTGAACGTGTTGTGGGGTGCGATGATCACGGCGTATTCGAGGATGGAGCTTACCAAATATCTGCTGCAGGTGCCACCTGAGAAGCTGATGTACTGCGATACAGACTCGATTTACGTCGAAGATCACCTGATGGATACGTCGAATGAATTGGGTGGTCTGAAGCTGGAATGTGAAGAGCATGGGATGGATATCCTGCAGAAGAAGCTTTATCGGCATGGTGACAAGTACGTGGCGAAGGGTGTACCAAAGCCGAAGAAGGACAAGGAAGGCAAGATATTGAAGGACTATGCGAAGGAGTTCTTTGAGAGTGGATCGACGACATTCGTGGCTCCGGTGCGTTTTCGTCAATCGATGATCATGAAGAACAACAGTGCAAATCAATGGATCGAATGGAAGAAGGCGATCCGCACTGAGTTCAAAGAAAAACCATTTTCCAATGGCAGGTATTACCCTCCCGTCATTGGTCAGCAGATGACATTGCCCATGGTGGGCATGACTGCTAATTCAACCAAGGGTAAGCAGAAAAAACCAACAAAATGAGCAAAGTGAATAAAGACGCAGCTACCTCCACCGGCATGAAGGTCAAGACCATCGAGTGGGATCAGGTTGACGGTCAGGAGTTCGGTGGTCAGTCTCCGATCATCGAGATCGATCCCGGTCAGGCTGCGGGTCCGTTCATCCTCCTGTCGAAGACGACGGTGACCACGGACATCGGTACGGCGATCTCCTACACTGCCTCGTACGAGGGTCATCAGGTGCGGATGCCGTTGTCGGCCACCTTCGTGAAGGCTGTGGATCAAGCGCAATTGGAGACCGGTGATGAGTTCTTCATCCGTCGTACTGAAGACGTGAAGGGCAAGACTGGTCGCGCCAAGGGTCAGATCCTGCAGGTTTACGGGATCAAGGTCACGAAGCGTGCTGAGCAGGGTATTGGAGCCTAATTGATAGGCGTGTCATCGGTGAGCGATTCATCGGTGACACGAAATCAGTCATGAAACTACACCTAATATTATCACCCGTCACATTAGACAACATGATGCATAATGCTGATTTATTCGAGTCATCGAAGAGATTGGTGTACATGGAAGTGATGGAAATAGAGTTCAAGAATCGTGAAGTCGCCTATGATCTGATTTTGGCGATAAGGGACAAGATCAATCAGCTTGGTCATCATAAGGTGGTGGCTCTGTTCATTCCGGAGATAGATGGAGCTGGTTGGTATGATGAAGATGTTCAATCGATCAGTGATGGGAAGAAATGGGGATTGGTGCGTGATGCTTTGATCAAATTCGGATTTCCTGCAGAAATAAAGGACTACTTATGTCAAGAGAAATAATCACACCGGCACGGATATTCGTCGTGGAACTGAAATGCAAAAAGTGCATCGGCACGATGATCCCAAATGGAAAGACTACGATGACGTATCCACCGGTGATATATCATCAATGTGAAAAATGTGGAACTGAAGAGTTTCTACGTACTCAATATCCGAGTGTGCGATATGAGAAGCTAGATGCAAAGTTCGATTTGAAAAATATCAAGATGGTACAAGATAATTAAGCTATGGAAAAACCAATTGATGTAGGTGAAAACGCTCTGAAGGCTACTACTGCGGGACCAGTCAGGAATACGGGGCTGGGTTTTCGAGTAATGGCTTTTGAAAAAGCCAACAAGGAGGACAAACCAGTGGTTGAGAAACAATCTCAGGATTCTCAGCACGAAACAGAGAAAGAAAATACGAATCTTCGTGAGAAGGTACATGAAATGACAATATCCTTGATGCGGATGGAGAGATTCATAAACCGATTCTTTGATCCTGAAGATCTTGGTTATACTGTAGGTCCATCTGTCAGGGATGATGCACGTGAGGCACTAGGAAGAGAGAGGGTAGAATCGTGAATCTCAACGAATCTCAGTCCAAGCTCATCCTTCAAAAGCTAAAAGTGGTCTGGACCGGAGACAGACCGTGTCCCATCTGCTCAAATTCCACCGCTTGGGACATCTCCGGTGTCTATCAGATTCAGCAGTACAACGAAGGTAACTACTGTCCCGGCGCACCGATTGCTCCAATGATCCTAGTGACCTGTCGCACCTGCGGTCACACGATCCTCTTCAACGCCATCGCACTGGGTGTCGTTGACCGATACACCGGCAAGGTTAAGGAGGCCAAGCCGTGAAAAAAGAGGAATTTAAAGAGTTAGTCATTTTCGCATTTGTGCTTGGACTGGTCATCAGTGCAATCTGGTATCTTATCGTACTCAAATGAAATTCTATCTGAGTGGACCCATGTCAGGCATCCAGAATTATAATCGACCTGCATTCTTCGAACTTGAAAAGGTCATCAAGTCTATCAGCACAAAAATCGATCCAGAACACCAACATCTAGTGTTTAATCCTGCTCGAATCCCAGACGCTGACAATAAAAAATACCGGCAACTAATGCGTGAATGCCTTTGGGGCCTCACCTATTGCTCGCACTTCGTTCAGCTACCGGGATGGGAACATTCTTCTGGAGCATTGATCGAATACACGGTAGCCGTCACACTTGAAATGCCGATCATCAAATCTACCGATATCCAGACATGGCTCGTAAAAAATCTAAATCCAATATTTGGGCCAAAAAAATAAGATGCGAGCTATTATTATTTCTTGGAGGTTATTGTAAGCTGTGCGGAGCCACGAAGAATCTGGAGTTCGATCACGTCGTACCAATCGACTGGACTCCCAGTGCCAAATCTCAGAGTCAGAGAGCAGCAGAGTACAAACGAGAATTTGCAAAAGGTAACCTCCAAATTCTCTGCTCAAAGTGTCACGGAAAAAAGACAGCTGAATTCCGTGGTTTCGAAGTAGACCCCGACAACTGTCCATTCTGAATACGGTTCACCCTCGATCCCCAAAACGTACAATGGGAATCGAGGGTGTCCTGTTACCGATCTGCCGGTTTTCTGCTTCGATCGATACTAAGTCATCAGGAAAAACCTAAAACTAATGACAACAGGAAATCTTACTCAGCAGTCTGAGTCTGAGCAGGAGGTACCGGATTTGCAACCTTTTCCGATTGCGCCTTCTGGATCATGGCGTATTGATTATTGATTTCATTCATCACCGGCACGGCAATGACACCATGTTCATACCCTTTGGTAATCATGGCAGTATTAAGTGCCTTGAACAATGCATCAGCAGATTCAATGTTCAGGCTCAGTACGATTGATGGCTCTTGGTTTGCACTCATATTGTGGTTGTGTTTAATGGCGAATCACACTTTCGCCGAAATCATTATACAATGTAAGTACCAGAAATGTAAATCTGAGAACCTGCAATCATGTGGACAGCCAACCCATTCAATGCGCCATTCTGATAATGATAACACTGAATGGTTGTGCCAGTTATTGTCGCCACAATAGACGTGATAGCACCAGCACTGAATCCAGATCCAGTTATGGCAGCAGACTCAAAACCTGCTGCTGGAGCGAACGGTAAGTTAGTAATAGATAACAAACCGGTTGGGCTAGAGACCGATTGAACCACAAACCGCCCAACTATCGTAACCGTATTACCAATGCGGCTCCATACCCCAGCAGCATTTGCAGGATTCAATGTTATAGTGCCGGTGGCTGCAGTAAAAGCAGGGGTCCACGACCCTTGAGTATAAGCGACAAGCGGATCCCAATTTGTGCCGTCCCAAATGAACATTGCTCCGATTGTGGTGTCGAAGCACACGATCCCAGAATCAGAAGCACCCAATGAAAGTGCAAGACGACCGGCCGTCGTGAGCTTGGGAATCTCCACACCATCGCCAGTAACCTTCAGTATGTTTTGATACTGAGCACTGGCAGATTTTAGAGCAATGTCGACTTGTGGCATTAGGTAGTGGGGGAAGAGGTATCAGGAGCAGGAGGAACAGGAGCCACCCAAGGCAAGGGAAACACCTGCGGAGTAATGGGAGGGTTGATCTCTGCTGCGATCTGAGCATCGAGACAAGCATAAATGCTGTTCACGCGATCTTCTCCAAGTTGAGCTTTAATCCATCCAACGACGATATCGTTGGTCAGATCAGCGTAGGGAATGAAAGGAACATCAGGAGAGAACGGTATTGCTTCTGCATTCTGATATTCAGCGACGTGACCCTTACCGTCATCAGCGACGACAGTGTAAAAGGCTGTGGTGACGACATCGGCTTGTCCATCAAAAAGAGGATAGCCAGTGAGGTTAGTAACAATCCAAGTGTATGTCATATGATTTAGATTAGTTTCCGTAGACGGGGATTTTGACGTTGGTGCCGTTCAAGTAGATGCGGATGAATCCAAGCGCAGCAACAGGAAGAGCAACCGCACCAGCAGTGGCCGTGGCGAAGTAGGTGTTGGCGGCTCCGTTGGTGGCGACGAAGTAGGTGCTGGAACCAATCACAAGTTCATTTGAAGCAGCACCAGAGGAGAGATTGGCCCCTCGACCGATACAGATGTTTTGAGACCCAGCCCCAAGTCCATTACCAGCATCAACACCAATCAAAGTATTGCTCGTTCCGGTGGTAAGGTTGGTTCCTGCTGAATATCCGATTGCAGTGTTGAATCCGCCAGTGGTAACTGTGCTACTCATCGCAGCAGATCCAACAGCGGTGTTTCCAGTGCCGCCCGTAGCCAACGCTAACGCATTCGCTCCGATGGCGGTGACATCGGCAGCAGTGGTGACCCGTGCCGCTTGGAAACCCAGCGCAGTGCAGTTGGATTGGCTGATGAGGTTTCGCAGTGCTTCAAAACCTACAGCAGTGTTGTTGGCTCCGGTAGTGTTTGCTCCAAGTGCGCTGAATCCAACTGCGGTCAAGTTGCTGACGAGAGCCCCTGCTAGAGCAGCAGAACCTACCGCAGTACAGGCATTACCAGTCTGATTTGTAAACAACGCGTTTTGTCCGACCGCAGTGTTATCGCCACCTGCGGTGTTCGCATTCAGTGCGCGGCGACCGATTGCAGTGACTCTGTCGCCAGTGCTTACGGTAGCCGCCCCTTGACCGACAGCAGTGTTAAAAGCTCCGGAGATGTTGGTTGCAAGCGCACCGTTTCCAACCGCAGTATTTTCACTGCCAGTTAGGTTTGCGGCCAAGGCAGACCGACCGACAGCGGTATTCTGGGTGCCGGTCGTATTTGACTGCAACGCCACCACTCCGACTGCGACATTGTCATTAGCCGTGTTTGATTGCAAAGCTCCATTGCCAACAGCAACATTACCTAAACCAGAAAAGAAATTCGCAGCAAGTGTGTTGACACCAACCGCTGTGTTGTCCGAAGCCGTCAGAGCCCGATACATCGACCGCCAACCGACTGCTGTGTTGTTGATCGCACCCGGAGCCACCAGCTGCAGAGTGCTGAATCCGATAGCAGTGCTGGTGCTGTCATTGATACCACCACGCCAGATATCAAGATTCGTAGCAATGGTAAGCTGTTGAGCATTTTTCTTGTACGTCAGCCCCGAATTACCTTTTAGAATCCCAAGGTCATTGAAAATAACTTGAGTATCCAAGCTGGTTCCAGCATCTGCGATGTAAATTATCGCGGACCCATTCCAGAACACATACTGATTGGTGTCAGTGATGTAGAAAATCTTACCTTCATCACCGTTGCTCAGTGACGGAGTAAGATTCGCAAGATCTGTAGCAGTGATACGACTGATTGCCGTACCTTGACCAGTGATCTCTAGACCACCCCTTGAATTTAGTAGCTCGTAAGGCATATTTTATTTGGGTAAAGTGTACCATCCTTCCGGAATAGTGATTTTGTTCATCGATTTAACAGGTTTTCCATCCTTGTCCAGAACCCAGACCTTAGCCTTGATCGATTCAGCCAATCTCACAGGCTCTCCATGCTTCACATAAATGACTCTAGTCGATCCGCATCCTGCGTTCATGATCATCAATGCGATCGTGAAGCTGCTTTTTAAGGTCGTCTTGAGGTTTCGCATCTTGTGAAGTCTTATCCGATTGAACATAATTAGTAAACCACTTCAAGATTGACGACACAATTTGTTCAATCCAATTCATTTCTGAGGCTCAGAAACACTGGTCTTGGCAGCACTATCAGACTTGTCAGCAGCATGCAAACCGAGTGTGAATCCGCTGATACCGGTTCCGATAGCAGCAACGGCAGCAACCATATCACCGGCTAGGAACAGCTTTATCCCACTGCCAAGACCAGCCAACAAGATGCCAACTCCGCCAAGTGTAGTTTTCCAATTTTTCATATTATTTGACGTTTAGATCTCTACGAAGTTCAACGATGCTCTCAGCCAACTGCATAAAGGCTTGAGTATTATTTTCGATTACTTCCCGTTGTTCAGAAATAATCATCTTCAAATCACTCTGTCTCTCATTCTGGATCTGATCGAGCTTTTCGACGAGATATTTTATTGATCGCCAGACTGAGAAACCACCTATCACCAAGGCCAGAATGAACAAGTATCGATCAGACTGAACACTAAGATGATCTGCGATCGGTGTCATGTTCGTCATAGATCAGAAGATCTGGCGAGCATTGATAGTGATGTTGCAAGTGAAATCAGCCTGAAGACTGGCTGACCATATCGCATTAAACCAAGAGAAAATGAAATTAGTGTTGGCTTCAGCAATGAAAGGCAATCGACTAAACTGAAGCTTTTGAGTAGCACTCACATACTGTGAATTAGATTCCACAACAGGAACACCACCAGCCTGAGAATTTGTCGGAAATGTCTGACTCAGCAACACATTGTCGAAAGTCTTATACGACAGATTCATGAATGGATACTGCAACAGGCTGATTGTAGTACCACCCTTCCAGCGCATCACGCTCGTCATGATTATTTCATCAACGACGATACGGACATTTACTGGAATATTATTATAAGTGGGATAACCAACACCACTAATGTAGTCAAACCGAAGAATAAAGGGTTCAAAGGCAATGATAGACTTAGGAATGCTCCTAATGTCCGGAAGATACTTGTCGAGTGTTTCAGCTAAGTTGTACATACCTTTGAACCCTTAATTATATTAGATATTGAAAACCTTGTAGCCCTTGAATGCTACAGTGACAATATTTGTGAATCCAACCTTATTCCGCACATTGATATTCAGATTGGTATTCTTGATGAACGTGATGCGAGCATCTTCAGGAGTACCATTGAACGCATTGCCAGCCAAAAGAGGCTGAGGAACGTAATCATTCATGAACTGACGAGAAGTGCCAGTATCGCTGAATATCACATCGAAGTTATTCGGGCTAGGCTGCAACGGATTATCCTGCGAACTGACAGCGAACACATTGGTCAAAACGAAATCACTCGAATTGTCCAATTGCAACACTGCAGAACCGATCGCACTAGCATTACACGTCACATTCACCACATAGGTGAACGGAATCATCGAATCAGTGTAGATTTTCATAGTCTTAAATGTTGAAAGGGGTATGACAATCGCAAACCATTGCCATACCCCTTATGGTGAAGCCTAACCGATTACTGACGAGGACGGATCAAGAATCCATCGAACACACAACCAACTTCGATATTCGGAGTTGAAAGCGTCGGGGTATCGTTAACAATGTAAGTGTCGGTAAACACAGGAGAATTCGATCCGTAGAAGTTAATCGCTACGTTGATCGTCTGCTCAGGCTCAATGATTAACGTCGGAGACACCACGAAGATGTTCCTTGGATTGATGCTCTGTTGAACCCAGAGTGCAGTGTACTTGTTAGGTCCAGTGGCAACATCGGTCGCCGGGAAGTTACCAGCGATATTATGGATCTCCACACCAGCACCCGGAGGCATATTGACGAAGGGACGCTCCAAGGTGAGGTATTGCTTGTCACCGAAGCCAATTTCCATCGTACCCTGATTCAACAGGTTGTACATGGTCTGCATCACGCCTTGATCGATACCAGAATAACCGCGAGACACAGTACGAGTATTGGCAGCAATCGCAGCAGACTGACGAGGTTTAGGCAACAGATTGACATGAGTACGAACAGCACTCAATGCGAAGTAATTCTGGCCGAAAGAAATGGACTTCGGCACGTTGGTTTGCTCAATCGTCTTCTGAGTACCAGTGACATTAGGGTCATTCGCACCGGCAGGCACCCGGAAGAACTGCAGCTGGCTAGTACCACCAGTAGGCAAACGAACATAGTCGTAGAACATGTAGCGTACGACCTGATACTGATCCCAGACGGCAGAACCGAATCTTGCGATCAGTGAACTAATGAGATTGTTATCCATATTGATTTGGTATTTGATGTTGAGATTACTGGAGCGGGCGGAGCAGAACACCGTCGAGCACCACGCCAACGAACAACGGATTCGTGGAGTCGTTCACGACATTGGTAGCTGCGATCGGTACGGCACCAGTCGGGAAATTGATCTGAACAGTGAAAGCCTGCTCAGGCTCAACCAAGATCGACGGTTCGATGACGAAGGCATTCGCACGACCACTCATTTGAGTGACCAGCGGAGCATCCGTTTGAACGACCTGCTGATTGTTCGCAGCAATCGTAATGGTGGTGTTGCCACGACCGTACAATTCAGGCTCACTGGCCAGAGGAGGCAGATACTGGAAAGGCCGGGGAATCTGAAGGAACGGACGGCTTCCGATGCTGAAATCAAGATAACCGGCTTGCAAGAAACCATTGAGGTAATCCGTAGCAAGGTTATCGATATCGAGCGTCGAGTAGACCGAAGCCGCAGCACCAACGGCAGTACCGTTGAGTCGAGCATTCGCAATCCGAATACCAGTGTGAATGGACTTGATCAGAAAGTAAGTCTGACCAAAGCTGTTGGCCTTCGGCATGTTGGTCTGGAACTTCGTCACATTGTTCTGACCGAGAGTATCGGCGAAGAACGTGATGGAATTCGAACCAGCAGTGGGGTACTTCACATAGGAGTAGAACTCCTGACGAACGCCTTGCCACTGACTATAGTCAATGGTACCGAAGCGATTTTGGAGACTAGAAACGTAACTAAGGTCAGCAGTGCTCATATTTTTGTTTGATTACCAAGCCTTGGCGAAAGCAGCAGCAGAATCGTAAGGACTACCAACACGACCAGTCACATTCGTAGCCATGTAACCGGGAGGATTGCCAAACGTGATAGCAGGTTTGGTGTCACGAGGAGAATACTTGACGTATTCACCCATGTAGCGGTTCTGCTTCGCAGTGGGAGCAGCAACAGCCATCTTGGGCTTGGCAGTGAACATGTTCACCACAGTGTTGAACACATTGAACACTCCCAAGATCACCATACCCTTAGCAGCAGCAGGTGACGTACGGCGCACCAAATAGGCACCAGCAACCGGAATCGCCAGACCGTAGAAGGCTTCACCGTAGACATTGCCATCCTTGTCAGGAGTAGTGAACGGCAAAGTGAATTGCTTCTCCTTCAACTTGGTAGCATCAGTAGGATCTTTCTCCAAACGAGCGAAAGAGAACTTGTTGAGCACCATCGAAGTGAGGTAAGCACCAACGAAGGCACCACCGGCAATCGTCAAATTCTCACGGGAGAAAATCCCACGAGCAGTGAATCCGGTCGACACTCCGCGACGAACGCGACGGAATGACCGACGAGCCACACGAGCGACAGAGCGACCGACTCGTGCCACCCGACGACGGCTGCGACGAGCCATCGGAGCGACGATCGTGATAGCACGAGACGCACGACGAGCGACCGCACGAGCAGGAGTCTTACGACGACGAGCAGCAGCCTTGACAGCACGGCTGATCTTAGCACGAACCGCAGCAGAAGTACCCTTGGCCTTCTTTTTTCTTCCAGTAGGATTACGAAGAATCATGTTTGAATTGTTTAAGTGTTAGGTGAATCGAATCACAATTTACAGAAAAATCATGACTGAATATTTTTGTCAATGTCGTCGTTTCGGAGACTTCGACCAGACATATAACGAAAGAAACCCTAACACAACTACCGGAATCATATATCTGCTTAATTCAGCGACAGTTGAAATTCCTCTTGTGATACCAACTGTCAAATCTGTGGAAACACCAATTGGTCTAGTGAAGACACCAAGGTTCCAATATAGACCATCGAAGAATCCATTGGCCTTGGCATATTCTCGAAATGAAGTATCAAAACTGCGTGCATCGATCGGACCAGACAAAATACCTTGATCCTGCCAAGCCTTAATGAACCTACGGTTTGCTTCATCGAGACCATACCTTGATTTCATGGACTTGTGCCAAGTAACCCATTCACTGGCTGTCCACCAAGTATCAAAACCCCAACTGTCGTAATCAGGAGATGCATCGGGATCGAATGGATCATGATTCTCAGCAGCACCGAGCCTTGATGCGTATCGATTGGTGCAACACATTGCCGACACCTTGCCAATGCTAGTAATCATGATAACAAATAATACGCGCCAATTAAGACACCTGCAAGCGCAGCAATGTTTACCGGTTTGTCATCTACCGGCTGAGAATCATACGATGTAGGATTTAACGACAGATCCCTTTGAGTAAAATTCAATAACCCCGGTGGCTTCGTTGGATCTTGCGGAGCCAATGGATTGATAATGTTCGTTGGATCAGCTGCAGTTTGAAAACCTATCACTACTTTCGACGCGAAATCACGCATTGCATTGATCTTGTTCTGTTGATCTGCCACAGATACTGCAGACTTGGCGGCATTAATCGCAGTTAAAGACGACTGCAAAGCCGTTGATGCTCCTATCGTCAGCACACCAAGAGCAAGACCGGCAACGGCTTGAGCAATCATCCCTCTTTTGCCAGCAATGCAAGGCATGATGAACAATCGGTAATCGATGATTCCATCAACTACCTGACCAGTCTTCGGATCTTTAACCTTCCTGAGATCTGTTCGAAGATCCCAAATAGCTCGAATCAACATCTCCTGATAAGGACTCCAGAATCCATTCTTTTTGAACTCTTCAGGAGTCACCGCAGAAATGTACTTTCTCGTCTTGCAAATCGAGCTTCCTCCATAAACATTCTGATTCTCACCATTATATTCAAGCAATGTGTAGTACAAAGCCAACACATCAGCAGGATGCATGCTCAAGATCCATGACCTAACTTCATTAGAATCATTCTGCTCAAAAGGAAAAGTCCATGCCTGCCACACCGGAAATTCATTATACCGTGACCTGTCAGTGAATCCATTCGGATATAACGAAGCTACCTTTCTAAACAATGCAAGACCCTCAGGAGTAAAATCATATCTTGCAGTGGAAAACCCCGGTGATGGAGTGAACATTGTCTTAGTGACTTTGCCTTCCATTGAACAAATGTATTCACTATCGATAGGCCCTACGATATCCATCGATATCAGCGACCTAGTGTAAGAGGCAGACCCATCCGGCTTGATCGTCCAAATCAGCTCTTCGGATGGACCACTTGCGTACTTCCTACCAATCTTCCTAGTTCCATCAGTATAAACTCGATCAAACACAATCGGAGGTTCATCTAAGATCGCATCCTGAGGAACCAATGATCTCCATGTTCCACAAGATTGAATCACTATGTCGGTGCCGCGTTGTGGGAATATTGAACCATAATACGACTCCAAAGGACCGTATTCGGTTTCCACGTATCCAGATCGTTGAATCGTTTTAGGCATAAAGTCTATCGATTGCGTCTTCTACGACATCTTTCATTGCACCGACACCCTGTTCACCGATTGATCCCCATTTCATCTGAGCAATCACACCAGCAATTTTGTAGTTGCGATGATGCCTCTTTATCCACGCCGGTCGAAGCACCTCGTACCAATACATCACATCATCTGACCTTACACCGCGACGATATGCAGACCACCACTTAAATGCCTGATTCCCAAGAATATTGCCTCCTGCTGCCCATATCTCAGGATAGTGTTGCTTTACACTAAGTGCGTACTCGTATGGGAACTGTCGGTAGGTAGTAACAGGCATATGTCTGAAAACGAATTTTCCGGAAACACCCTATTTAGATGTTTCCGGAAATGCAACGATTCATGAAGCCCTATTCGTCGAATTTCTCACACAATTTCTGGAACACAACGGTGCCAACAACACCCACCAACATCCAGAAATAAGGAGAATTCACAGTGCTCACAAATGCATTGCAAGCCATGTCCTTTGCATGATCGGCAGGAAGCTTCGGCTTCTCATTCCGATCGATGACAACTTCAGCGTCTACGGCATCAGCCATATCACTTGATGAAGATGAAATAGGCAGCAGCGATCAACAAAATCGGCACCAAAGGACTCGCTGTAGCCTCAGCCATTGTATCTTCAGAACTTGCCAGCTGTGAAAGGCTGGTAGGGGCAACACTGTTGGTGCCGAATATTAACCCAGTACTTCCAATCTTACGTAAAGAGTAATCACCAAGATAATTTTCATTATTCACTTGATAGATGAGCTTTTTCCCATCACTATCGAGGATACGATAACTGCTAGCAAAAACTACAGGAGGAAGAGCACCAGACCATGGATACAACTCCCATTCACCTGTGTCTTCATCCATGCTCCCAGTATAGATATCATTATCTACACCCCAAAAGTGAATGCTTTTGGTAGCACTATCAACACCGTAATAGGATATTTTAGAGTTAATGTTAGCCATAAATTTATTTGAGTAAGAATGCTGCAGCGACTATAACACCGACAATCAACAACATATTGTTATCAGATTTGGGAGGATTTCCTTGAACCAACACTTTCTGATTACCGTAAGCCTCAGAAGTACCATCATCATACCGGATGATGAACTTGCCGGGATTATTGGGATCAGCACTGACAACACCCTTTTTACCATTCGCAGGATTGATGATCTTCTTGCCAACATCCCGAGGAGTAAGGAGATCCTTCAATTCCGAGAAACCCCTTTTAAGTGCCAAATTCACACTCTCTTTGACACTATCAGAGATCCCAGTATCATTAGCGAAATCCTTTAGGAATTCAAACGTTTTCTTGGTGATGCTCACCTCAGCCGTACCAGTGGATGTAGTGTCACGCAATGTAACGTAATCAGTAGGCTCGTTCTCAGAAATATCAGAGAGGAAATCAAAATCACCGAAAAAGGTGTCAGTCTCGGCATTTACAAGGCTACCGGGAGCATTGAATGCCCCAGATTGAACTGAACCCAACATGCCATTCTGATAAGGAGGATTGCAACGATACCGGTTGTAAGGACCAGCAATCGTACGCTGACCACCCTGAGGCAATTGATCCTGCGGAATATTGAATGTAAAACTGTAAGGATTACCAATCCTCCCGACAGTTCCGATTGAAGTAAGTTTCATGTTATTTCTTTTTGGAGATCATGACTACCGCGATCAATGCGACAGCACCGATCAGCAAAGTAGAATTGGCACTCGTATCAGAACGATTTGAGTCATTCGTGTTGATGGTTCCCGGTGAAGCATCAACCACAGGATTCGAAGTGCTCTTAGTAGGAGAAGTGGCGGATTGCCTTCGAGAACCAGAATCACCAACCAATTCTTTAGCTGCCCATGTGGAAAATAGAGGCACACCGATGTTGGTGATTCCCCATTTTAGACCTTCTCCTAAGTAAGATCCAGCATTTGAAACAAGTGGCCACATAACCTATGCGATGGATTTAACATTCGGTTTTATCCTGCTGTCAATACGAAAGAAATTCATCGTAATTAACAATAGAATAAGTTAGACAAGGATCATACTGAATGCTCTTTGGTCCGAGCGACGTGTACAATATCACATGATTGAAATACGCTGATCCAGCTTTAACAGCCACGATCAGCGTATCGATACCCACAGATGCAAGCATGGAAGCCATCAACAGACAGACATCATCACAATCACCATGCATCTTCCCAGTCGTAGCCCAATCTTTAATCATCACCGTAGGAGATATTACATACTCCACATGGATAGGATCAGCCACATAGGTGAACGTATCAGTGATGAACTTCGCAATATCCTCGAAATTCCTCTTATGGTCATTCATCCTCCTCGACGTGAGAAGCTTTCTAGTGAACTCAATGATTTTTGGATCAGATGAAAACACCCTCACCAAATAATTCAATGTCGCTACAGTCTGCACATCTTCTGGGATGGACGGATCATAAGGGACATCGATACTCTGTCCGTCTGCAGCAGTATTTACTGCTCTGATAGCTACCAGCTTGTCTCTATTCATGTGAATTTTGGAGTGTTCATCGGATGATCTTCGTCACCCAACATCAATTTCCGCACTTCCTGCATCCACGGCATTATCCCGGCAATCTGAACATCAGAATCGAACAACGTCTGGAACCAATTATCCTGTTCCAGCATATCAAGTAGTCTCTCCTTGTCATCACCACTGATGAGCATATTCAGGAGATCGACAAACTGCTTGGGAGTTTTACCCTGCTTGTGGAAATTAAGAATGTGAGGAATGTACTGGACCATTGCTGCTTGTGGCTCCGGTTCTTGCGGAGGCTGAGGAATCGCTTGATGATGGATCGGCTGAACCGGTTGAGCCTGTTGCATCGCTTGTTGCATGTTCACACCTTTCGAAGCCATAAACGCTGCAGCGAGAGGACCCACCAGATCAATGATCTTACCAAACGTATCCTTCTTCTCAGGAACTTCGGCCTCCGGATCTGGCTTCACCACCGGAATACCTTGCAATTCCTTCACTGCATTGATCATGTCAGTAAGCTTCATGTTCCCATTATCATTCGACGGACGACGGATCATTTCAATCATCAACGGCATGTATGTCTCGACAGCAGACGGCTTCGGCTTCAATGCCTCAGCCATCACCATTGACATCTGTTCAGACGATTTTTGCATCATGGTCATCATGAGCATCATCATCTGATTATTACTATCCTGCGAATTCTTGTTCATCTTCTCGTACATGGCAAACATGTTCATCTGCTGTTCATCCATCTTCCGCATAACCTGCACACTAGACTCCTGATTCGGTGAATGAATCTGGGTCACATCCAGTGCACCCTTGATACGATAATCAATGGAGAACTGAGCCTGCTTGAACATCTGACCATTAGCCCTAAAGGTCCTGACCTTGTAATCACCACCACCGTAGGTCTTGGCGATTATGTCACGATCCAACGGCTGAGACGAAGGGAACTTCGCGCAATACTGATAATTGGTATCCGTGGGACCTTTTCGTTCGAGCCTCCAAGATCCACCAGTAAGCTCTTCATCACGAAGAATCTGGTGTACCTGATCCAACTCTTCTGCTTCTACAGCACTGGTTATGGATTCTACATCCTTCTCAGGCACTGCATCATCGGGAATTTCGTCCAATGACTTGAATGTACGTTTAGACATTGTGTACGTTTGTTATTGTTGATTACTTGCTGATATCCATGAACTGAAGAATCTCCTGTCCATGCATATCCCTTCTTTCGAAGATTGAATTGCGATCTGAATTCCTCAATACGTATCCACGCTGTGACCTATACACAGACACGGTTTCATTGAGGAAATCGTGAGCAAAATGAAAACACCGGCCTTTGATAGGCATAGAATACCTGATCGAGAGAATAGGTACACCGACAAACGATGGAGCATCATCAAACATGATGCCTTCACGATCAGAAACCAACACCAATGCCTCAGTCAAATCCAGAGGAAAAAGGAAAACCCGTTCGTTCTCAGACAAACGGTGAGACAGACGCTTGTGACGCTTGTCCAGAAGGATGCTAAACACCTCCATGCACGGAATGATGCAAGCACCAGACGATGCCTCCGAATCCTCATGCTCGTCTGTATTGTACGTTATTTGCATAGCAAGGATTACCTGCTGCGCTTGATGCTCTTCAAATGCACACCCTCGAATACAATATCGCAACCTTCCTCTTCAGGCAATGCAATATTGATAGCTTCATCGATCGAGACATCACAAATGTTCTCGCCGATGAAAGGTTCGAGCGAAGTGGCCATATTCTCAGCGAAATCCTCTAGGACATCACTTTGAGTGGCGGAGACGGTAATGATAATAGTAGCGGTTTTCATAGAATTATGAGTTTAACGGCAACGACGCAAAAACATTGGTTTGTAAGGTCTTAGAGACTTCATAATATGGCTATGACTTTCATCATAATGATCATCGTCCAATCCTCCGAAATCTCCAATTCTTTCATCAACATACTGCTCAAATGTTAGTGATCCCCAAGTACTACAATACCCAGATTTGATTTCATCTTTAATTGCATTAATAACAGACTCTTCGTATTCGGTGTTTCTTGATGATTTACGTGTTCTCATTATTTTCATAGAATTAGAAACTGATGACTTTGAATTCAACTTTCGGATGTTTATGCAGAGTATTCTTGGCTTGATTCATAGCTTCAACAGCAAGAGTATGATCATCGACAGCATGAATGTCTGCCTGAAAATAGCTAGGAGGAAAAGTATCAATAGGATCGCCGCTCAACACCTTATCGAAGAATTTCTTCGACAGATACCGATTCATCTTGCCTTCAGTGAGTATAACGGCATACTGAGTAGGTTTCTTTTTAGGCTCATGATGCATAGTAGGAGTGCGGACACCATGGATAGACCAAAAATATTCACCATCGTGATAATGATGCTCAATCTTGGTATGATGAACAGAACCATCAGAGACAGAAAAAATGAACTCTTCAGCATCACTGACGGAATTAAATACCCCAAAAACACCATTGATAAGATGCGAAGGGGCATCACTATCGATGTTCAATGCACGACGAACAACACAATATCCTATTGGTTTTACTTTGACATCTGGCATAATGAGTGACTCCAATCTCTGAGAATGAAAACACAGCCGCCCCATGCGTGACAATAACGAAATAAAGTGTGATGTGATGAATAAATATGACTGTAATGTATTAATACACTGTATAGGTACCGGCATGGCTGTGAAACATGTTCGAGAATGATGCAAGAGAGGTGAAGAATGTCGTCATATTTATGGGGGGTGGGGG
>Ga0214923_10002972_pt1 | contig 21762 bp, 16 predicted proteins | sample LL1510_MetaG_FD_177993 | JGI IMG/M metagenome (GOLD analysis project Ga0214923, IMG submission 177993) | Freshwater microbial communities from Lake Lanier, Atlanta, Georgia, United States - LL-1510 | ecosystem: Environmental > Aquatic > Freshwater > Lake | place: USA: Georgia | collected...
AGCTTTGCGCTATCCAACCCTACGAGCCAACACAGGATACAATTTCACAAGCAATAAAAGTGCTGCTGGGTTTGCGTTGCTGAATCAGAGTTTTGGGCCATTCGTTGGGTTAAATCTGGGTATTCCCATTTATAATGGTGGGGTAAGCAAAAAGCAACAACAAATTGCTAATATCAATACTCGCAATGCCCGCATACAATATGACAATATGCTATTGGACATGGAAACCGGAATTGTACGCACCTATCAATCGTATAAAAGTAATTTGAACCAGTTGCAAACTGAAATTAATAATTATCAGTTGTCGTTTGAATTGTTGAATTTGGTACTGAATAAATTTGCGTTAGGACAATCCACTATTTTAGATGTAAAACAGGCCCAGGTAAGTTTTGAGAATGAAGGTTTTCGCCTTGTAAATCTTAGTTATGCTGCCAAAGTTGCGGAAATAGAGTTGAACCGCATTGCCGGTAAACTGGCACCTTAATTAGGACGTTGAAATTTCAACCTGTAACAAATCCGTGTTATGTTGTTAACCCCCTCCATTACTTCCCGCCTTCCTACGGTGGGCACCACTATTTTTACCGTAATGAGCCAACTGGCAAAGGAATTTGATGCTATCAATTTAGGACAAGGATTTCCGGATTTTCCTATGAGTGAGGAATTAACTGCGTTGGTTAATCGGGCGATGCAGGATGGGTACAATCAGTATACACACATGAATGGCTATCCATTATTACGAGAGCGATTAGCAGAAAAAGTAGAGGAGATTTATCAGTATAGCATCAACCCCGAACAGCAAATTACCATCACTCCGGGAGGAACTTATGCAATATATACTGCTTTAACTGCAGTTTTACGACCCGGAGATGAAGTAATTGTTTTTGAACCTGCTTATGATAGCTATATTCCCAATATCACTATCAATGGAGGAATACCGGTTTTAATTCCACTTAGCTTTCCAGATTATCGGATTCCATGGGATGAGGTAAGAAAAAAAATCAGCCCCCGCACCCGGGTTATCATGCTCAATACACCCCATAATCCTACCGGTATGATTTGGCAGGAATCAGATATGCATGCATTAGCAGCATTGGTGGAGGGCACCCAAATCATTGTACTCAGTGATGAAGTTTATGAACACCTCATTTATGATGGAGAAATTCATCAGAGTGTGCTGCGTTTTTCTACATTGAGGGAGAGGAGTTTTGTGTGTTTCTCTTTCGGAAAAACCTATCATTGTACCGGATGGAAACTAGGGTATTGCATTGCGCCGGATACAATGATGCAAGAGTTTCGCAAAGTGCATCAGTTTAATAGTTTTTCCTGCGACACACCTAAGCAGGTTGCACTTGCTACCTATTTATTAAATAAGGATGCCTATTTACAATTAGGCGAACAGGTACAACAAAAAAGAGATTATTTCTGCCGGTTAATGCATCAAACGCCTTTTGAATATATACCCTCTTATGGAAGTTATTTTGCCTGCTTTCGGTACGGACATATCAGCCAGCTACCCGATCGGGAATTGGCAACTCGAATAACCAAAGATCTCAGAGTGGCAACAGTTCCTGTTTCTGTTTTTTATCAGCAAAATACCGATCATAAGGTGTTGCGGTTTTGCTTTGCAAAAAAAGAATCAACATTGGAGGAGGCGGTTAGCCGGTTACAAAAATTTCAGCCGGATAATTACTAAAAAATTACCATCCATCTCCATCCAACAAATTCCCTATTCCTCCAAGCATGCTTCCTTCTTCTCTTCGGGAAGTAGTTGCATATTGTAAAATTCTGCCTGCAAGTCTACTGATGGGTAGTGTTTGAATCCAAATTTTTCCTGGTCCGCGTAACGTTGCAAAAAATAATCCTTCTCCGCCAAATAGGGTATTTTTAATTCCCCCAACCATTTGAATATCATAATCGATGCCTCCTGTAAATCCAACAATACATCCGGTATCTATTTTAATCAACTCGCCAGGTTGTAAATTTTTTTCAACCACATGACCACATGCATGTAAAAAAGCCATGCCGTCTCCTTCCAGTTTTTCCATAATAAATCCTTCTCCTCCGAAAAGTCCGGTGCCCAGTTTTCTTTGAAATTCAATTCCTATACTTACTCCTTTTGCAGCACATAAAAATGAATCCTTTTGGCAAATAATTGTATTGTTTAGTTGTGCAAGATTAAGTGGAATAATTTTTCCCGGATAGGGTGATGCAAAAGAAACCTGTTTTTTTCCTATAGCTGCATTAGTGAATGCAGTCATAAATAAATTTTCCCCTACTAATACCCTTTTTCCGGCATTGAGAAGTTTTCCCAGCAGGCCTCCCGAATTTTGTTGGCTTCCATCACCCATTATTGTTTGCATGGTAATACCGTCATCCATCATCATAAAGGCACCTGGTTCTGCTATTGCAGATTCTCCCGGATCAAGTTCGACTTCTACGTACTGCATTTCTTCTCCGAATATTCTAAAATCTATTTCATGATTTGATATCATAGTATTTTTTTTACAAAATTACTGCTACCACCGAAATAGAGGTCTAAGAAAAGGGTAAAGTGATGGTTGAACGGAAAAGTGGTTATCAAGGCTGATTAGCGGTAAAAAAGAAGCTGTCTCAGACCTTTGAGACAGCTTCTTATTATTCGGTTAGGAGTTGATGAAATATTTAATATAAATGATTCACCCATCCTTCATTTCAGTTGTACTTTCTACTTATTAATAATCCATGCTTTCAATCGTATTAAAACCAACTCCCAATAAATGAATCATTTACATTTTGATTTCTGGCTAACTTCTGGGCTCTCTTCTTTCTTTGCGAACGATGTGCCAAAAGTGTGATAACTATTAACGGTAAAAAAAGCAGAGTGAGTGGAGGTATACCTAACATACTGATCCATTTTCCACCAAACATACGTTGCATAGGTCTACGTAATCTTTCAGCAATCAAATACATAGCAGGAACTATAATCAGCGTCATGAAAAACGCAAATGCAAGACCAAATATAATTGTCCAGCTAAGTGGCCTCCAGAATGCAACGTTATCTCCTCCAAAGAAAATGTGTGGGTTTAGTTCGCTAAACAGTGTAACAAAATTAATATTAAATCCTACAGCAATAGGTATAAATGCGAGAATTGCAGCTACAGCAGTAAGCATTACGGGAATGATACGGGTTTTACCCGCTTGAATAGCGGCTTCTCTTGTTTTCATTCCTCGTGCTCTGAGTTCATCTGTGAATTCAATTACCAGAATTCCATTTTTTACCACGATTCCTGCCAATCCAACAATACCTAATCCCATCATAATACTGGATACATTCATTCCAGTGATGGCATATCCCAGGAAAACACCAATTACGCTAAAAATAATTTCAGTTAAAATAATCACCGATTTGCTAATTGAATTGAACTGAAGTACCAAAGTGAATAAAATTAACATCAACGCAATTAACAATGCTTTACCTAAGAATGCAACTGTTTCTGCCTGCTGTTCTCCTTCTCCGGTTTGCCTAACGGTTACACCTTCAGGAAGATTTTTATAATTCGCTATGTGTTTCTGTATAACCTGATTCACACCAGTTGGGTTATATCCTTCGTTCATTAAAACATTTGAGCGAAGTGTGATTACCCTTTTTTGATCTTTTCTTTTAACACTTCCCAGTGTAGAAGTAGGTTCAATATCAACCAACGCACTGATAGGAATATTTTTTACTGCTCCCCCTGCAGCCATATCTCTGAATGATATTTTCATGTTCAACAGATCTGTCAGATTCTTTCTTTGATCTCCTGTATTGCGAAGTTGAATTTTATATTCATCTTTCCCTTCTTTGATTTTAGATACTTCCAACCCGAATAAGGCAGTACGAATTTGTTGCCCAATTTGAGCAGTAGACACTCCTTCAATGAGTGCTCGTTGCCGATTGATTTTAAAAGTAATTTCAGGGTTATTTAAATCAACATCCATTTTTAATTCCTCAACCCCTGGCACATCAATTGAGTCCAGGTATTTTTTTAATCCGGTTGCACCCTCCACCAAATTATTAAAATCTTCACAGGATACTTCAATATTAATGGGTGGGTCGGTAGGCGGACCTGAACTTTCCTGGTCTATGCTAAATTCTGCTCCGGGTATGCTGGTCATTGCCTTGCGAATGCTATCTAAATAGGGTTGGGTTGAAATTCCATGCCTTTTTTCATATTCTACAAACGAAATTTGAATTCTTCCTAATTCACTTCTGGTACTGCGATCACCTAAAACCGGATCTCCTGCCCCAACAGCAACATTACTAATAACACTCTCTACAACTGAGTTTGTTTTACCTTTTTCCATTCCCAATACTTTATACACCCGGTTTTCGAGTACTCTTGTAATAGAATCGGTATACTTAACATCAGTACCCACCGGCAATTTCAGGTAAACATAAATTTGGTTGGGATCGGGTTTAGGAAAGAAAACTACACCTGTTCGTCCACTAGCTATTGATCCTATAAACAAAAACAAAGAAATGAAAAGAAGGGCAATAGTGCCTAATAGGAGGTGAACCGGGCGCCAACCTTGTAAAGACCAGCGCAGTAGTTTTTCGTACCGATTCATGATGCTTGGCAATACTTTTTGCTGAAAGTTTGCGATTGCATCTTCCAAAACAAACCGGTTTAGTATCCAAAGTAGCATAAACAGCAGTAATAAATTACCGGCAAAGGTGAAACCAATGATATCAAAAAATATACCTGCTATAGTACCTACCCAAAACAATTTGATTTTAAAAATATCTGACTTTTTCTTTATTTCTTTTTCTTCTTCATGATTCATGAAATCAACAGCAAAAACCGGATTCATGATAAATGCAACTACCAGCGATGCTGCAAGAGTAAAAATGAGCATGGTAGGCAGGTATACCATGAACTTGCCGATTATACCCGGCCAAAATAATAAAGGGAAAAAAGGTGCAAGTGTGGTAACGGTTCCCGCTAAAACAGGAATAAATACTTCTCCTGCTGCCATGCGGGCAGCAATTGCCGAAGTTAACCGTCCTTTTCCCTGCATGAAAATACGATGGGTATTTTCGATTACCACTATGGCGTCATCCACAATAATGCCAAGCCCGAAGAGTAGCGCAAATAATACAATAAAATTCAGGGTAACATTGGTTCCTACAATCAGATCGGCAGCTGGTAAGAAAACAAATGCTACGAACATGCTTAATGGAACGGATAGTGCCACAAAGAAGGCATTTACTACTCCCATGAAAAACATCAGCACAATTAATACCAGCACAAATCCAATAATAATTGAATTAACCAAATCGGTAAAAGAAGTTCGGGTTTTTATACTTTGATCACCGGTAATTACTACATTCAAATCTTTTGGAAATGATTCCAGCCTAGCAGCTTCCACTATTTCTTTAACACCATCACTGGTTTCAATTAAGTTTTCACCATTTCGTTTAATGATATTTAGTGTAACCACATTTTTGCCATTGAGTCTGGCATAGCTCTCTTTTTCTTTAGTAGTGTCTATGATGGTCGCAAGATCTTTCAAATATACAGGCGCACCATTTTGATTTCTAATAATTAGTTCAGCGATGTCTTGTGCCGTTTTTAATTGTCCTTTAATTTGAAGGTTGCGTCGCATATTGCCAACTTCAAGTAAACCTCCTGAAATATCTAGATTTTCTCTTTTTATTGTGTTATTGATATCATCAAAAGTTACACCTGCACTTTGCATGCGGTAATTATCTACATTAATTTGAAATTCTCTTTCAGGTGCCCCAACTACCTCAACTCTATTAATCTGCTTCAAATTTTCCAGCTTATCTTTCAAATCATCTGCAAAACGCTTCAGACGTGTAAGATCATAATCGCCACTCAAATTGACATACATGATAGGTTGTTCGCTAAATGAAATTTCAAGTGCAGTTGGCTCTTGAGTAAGATCTTTGGGTAAATCCTGTTTAGCTTTATCAATTGCATCCTTAATCTTTTGAAGGGCATCGTCAGTTTTTACATCGGTATCAAACTCAATTTGGATTGCAGAAAAATCTTGTTGGGAGTTGGAAGTAAATTTTTTAATCTTCGCACCGGTAATTCCTTTTATTTGTTTTTCCAACGGGCGTGTAACTAAATTTTCGATGTCTTTTGGTGAATTTCCAACATAGACCGTTTGAACAAAAATGGTAGGAATAACAATATCGGGATATTGCTCTTTGGGCAATGTTACAAATTGATAAATACCTCCTAAACTAACAAATATCATCAGGAGATAAATTGAGGTTTTATTACGTATGCTCCAGGTTGTGGGCATAAACTCCTTAAAACGATCAACAATAGGCTGCAAACTCATACTAACTATTTATTAAATGATTTCTAACATAAGCAGAAACCATGTATTTCTTGAATGATTTATTTTGATGAAGAAGTAATCAATTGCCCATCGAATAATCCCTGGAATCCTTCAGAAATTATCTGATCACCAATTTCTAAACCGCTTTTAATTTCCAGTTGGTCACCATAATACTGACCAATTGTAACTGCCCGCTTTCGGGCATATAATTTGTTATTTTCTTTGGAAACAATCATCACATATTTGCCTTTTTCATCACTTTGTAGGGTATTTAATGGAACTGATATGGCTTTCAGATTAGTGTAATCCATTATTTTCACGAGGGCAATCTGATTAGGATGAAAATCTTTGTCATCCGGTATTTTGGCCTCTACATAGAAACTGCGACTATTTGGATCAATAATTTTTCCGGTTACTGTGATATTGGATGAAATTGATTTGTTAATGTCGGGTAATGAAATTTTTATAGGTTTGCCTATCGTTACCCTGTCAATGTAATTTTCAGGAACCTGTGTGGTAACTTTTAAGTTGGAGGTATTTACAATTTTAATTTGCATACCCCCCATAAATGTTTCACCCAAGCGTATATTTACTTCTTCGGCAACTCCACTAACATCGCTGTACACCTGTGTCATTTGAACTTGTTCTTTTGTGATCTTAACTTGTTCCTGCATCGCTTTTAATTGATTTTCGAGCGTTTCAACATTGTTTTTTGCAGTAATCAGTTGTACTTCTGTACCAATATTTTGTTCCCAAAGATTTTTTTGTTTTTGATAAATATTTTTAGCAAAATTCAGTTGCACTTTCATGGTCTCTAAACCTTGTTCGGCGGCGGTTAAGCTTTGACGAGCAATGGCATCATCCAATTTTAAAAGTAATTGTCCTTTATTTACATAATCTCCTTTCTTAATATAGATTTGCTTTACTTGTCCGGGTTGACCTCTCGGGGTTACAAAAGATATATTTTCAGATTCAACCTTTCCCTGAAGATCAATAAAATGTTGGAAAGGCTTCAATTGAAGAGGAGAATCAACAGATACGAGTTTCGCATTTTCTACTTTTGCGAAAGTGGGATCCAATTGTGAGATTTCCTTTTCCAATTTATCAATTTGTAGCGTCAGATTGTCGCGTTGACTTTTTAATGTTGCTAAAGTTGATTTCTTATTGGCAACTTCCGGAGAGTCATTGGATTTTTTGCCACAGCCTACTGCAATGATTACTAAACTTAAAATAGCAATTGAGAATAATTTCTTCATAGTTATATTTTAATAAAATTGTTTTATAATTTACCGGTCGCTTTCAGAAAATCGACCCGGGCTACTATAGCACTATATAAGGCAGATAAATAATTATTTTGTGCTGTAATTAGGTCGGTTTGGGCAGCTGATATTTCGATGTTTGAACCTGTACCTAGTTCATATTTTTTTCTTGTTTGGTTATAAACTTTTTCGGCCAGTTCCATATTTTTCTTTTGAAATCGCAGTGTATTTTGGGCTGAACTGAAACTTATGCGCGCTTGTTGTACTTCATTTTCTATTGTATTACGTAAATTCTCGAGTTGAATATTGGTTTGTCGCAATTCTATTTTAGACTTAGCTAATCTGGCATCTTTTGAAAACCCGCTAAAAATGGGAACAGCAAGATTAAATCCTATAAAGGAAGTTGTGAACCAATCGCCACCTTTTGCCAGAAAATCAAAAGTGTTTCTTTGGGCATTTTTGTTGTACGCTCCCGAGAAATAGAGTGATGGCAAATAGCTTAATTCATAACGTTTGATGTTATATTCATTGAGCTTTTTTGCCAGTTCAAGATATTGATACTCTTTACGATCTTGATAGCTATAACCCGTATCTGCCAATAATGTTATTTCAATTTGTGATTCAGTTAGTTTATCGGATAGTTCAAGTGTGTCTTGAGGGTGCATGCCCAATAAAGTTTTTAATCCCAGATATCCGATTTGAATTGCATTAAGCGCTTTTGCTTTCTCGGTATTCAAATTGGTTAATTGAATGGCAACTTTATCTTCATCAATTTTTTCTGCAAAACCATTTTTGTATAACAGGCGCGTATCGGTTTCTAATTTCTCGAGTCGCTGAATGTTAGCATCCAGAATACTAATTTGGGTTTTACTGGCAATTAACTGGTAGTAAACTTTATGAATATTAGCTTTGATTAATTCTTCAGTTACCTCCACATTTTTCATTTGAAAATCTACAGAAGTTCTTCTCGCTTGTAATCCAATGAATACCTGTCCATCGAATAAGGTTTGTTGCAACTGAATTCCAGCTGTAGAATTATATTTAGTTCCGAAACGAACAGGAATATATGAGCCTGCAGGCTGCCCAAAAATTTCACCAGGTAACAATGAGACAGGCAATTCAAGATATTTTGTAAGATTGGCACTAGCAGAGATGCTGGGTAGTGCCGAGGCCGTAATTTCTCGATTGGTTTCTTTTTGCGCCTGAACAGCCAGTAAGGCATTCTTAACCTGCATGTTGTTGGCTTTTGCAAAATCAAGTGCCTGCTGAATCGTAAACGAGTAGTGGGCAGCTTTTTGCTGCTGAGCCGTTAAATGTGAAACGGGAATCACTACAAATAATGAAATAATGAAAACAATAGCTTGTTTAATCATGCTCTTGAAAGGTTTTTACGTTGTTGCTTATAATATTCAATCATTTTGCAGCCCTCGGGGCTTGCAATACCATATAAGAAATTATCGGTTGTTTCCGCTATTAATTCGGGAAGCGTAAAATTCTCGTCGGGGAAAATTTCAGTATTAAAAATCAAAAAAACGGAAGCCAAACGAAAACGGGCAATCAAGTTTGTTTGAATTTCCTCCCGATAAAGCCCTTCCGATTTTCCACGAAGTATGTTATTTACAATTATATTATATAGAAAATCTTTTTTATAGTGGTTATACTTGTTAAATGCACTGGGATGATATTTCTCTAAGTCGTACATCACAGCAAGATTCATTTTGCTAAGCATTTGCTTTACCGATTCTATGGTGAGCAAAACTTCATGTATGGCATTTGAACTTATCTGTTGTTGGTGTAAACAATCTTTTCTATTTATATTCAACACAAATTCAATAACATCCTCTACAAGTTTGTCCTTGTCGGTATAATATTGATAGATTGTTTTTTTGCTAATTCCCAGCTGTTGAGCAATCTCGTCCATGCTTACACTGCGGATGCCGTAGCGCATGAACAATTCATACGATTTACCAAGTATTCTTTGTGATGTATTTTCCAATTTGTAAAACTGAGGCGCAAAACTATAGAAACTATTTGTGTAACAAAAGTTTCTTCAAGATTTAACATACCGCTCATGTAAAAAATATAATTTAATATATAGAGTATTTTAAATCATTTAAATATAATTTATTAAAATTATTATTTATTATCAAAATGTTATCTAACTATTTGTAAAGCAATCAATTCAAAGGATTTTTTTGCTGGATACCTGTTTTAATAAAGCTTTTACACAGGAATCGGGCAGAAGGGTGTAATTTTGCATGCTGCATAAGCTATTTTCAATGATTCCTTCCCCTCAGCCTTTAACAATTCGACGTTTACTTAAGAAGTTATTAACGCACTTTTTACAAGGTTTGGTGGTGCTGGCTCCCATAGGAATTACCCTTTGGGTTGTTTTTGGACTGTTCAATTTTGTTGATGGCATCTTACCCAATGTATTGCATGTATTGGCACCTAATTGGATGGAAGCTGACTCAAGCGGGCAATTAAAAAGAATCCCCGGAATAGGGTTTATGGTAGTGGTATTATTGGTTTTATTTACGGGTTGGATTTCTTCCATGTTATTTTTTAGTCGGATTGTAGCTATGTTGGATAAGTTGCTAGAAAAAACCCCGGGCGTTAAGTTTATTTATTCCTCGGTTAAAGATTTTTTGGAGGCTTTTGCAGGAAATAAAAAAAAGTTTGATAAACCGGTTTTGGTGAATGTTGATGCACCTGGGGTATGGAGGGTAGGTTTTGTAACGCAATCTGCAAGTTTAGCGGTGGGAATGATGGATTATGTTACTGTATATGTACCCCATTCTTATGCTATTTCTGGAATAACATATATAGTTCCGGTAACACATATTAAGCCCCTTCATGGCATTTCTGCAGCCGATGCAATGAAATATGCAATTTCAGGTGGTGTTGCTGAAATGGAAATGCATGAGCACACCGAAGAGCAACCTGGAAATAGCATTGTGAGTAATGCATAATGTCAATCGGGGTATTTGCCTATTTTCAATTCCATCTTTATCATAAATGTTTTTACTTTGTGGCTATAAACATGAAGCTTCATAATTTTAATTCAGGTCCTTCTATCTTACCGGCTCAGGTATTGCAGGAAGCTGCTGCTGCTATTCTTGAATTGAATCATACAGGGTTATCTATTTTAGAAATCGGACATCGTACTGCTGCTTTTGGTGAAATACTTGAAGAAGCGCGTGCATCGGTGAAGGAACTCATGCAATTATCAGATGAATATGAAGTACTTTTTTTACACGGGGGCGCAACTACGCAGTTTATGCAGGTTCCCATGAATTTGCTGAATCCATCGGATACTGCCGCATATTGTATCAATGGTATTTGGGGAAAGAAGGCAGCCAAGGAGGCCGGGTTTTTTGGAAACGTGATGATAGCTGCCGATACAACCGATGTTAACATACCTGCATCCGCCAGCCCGAACAACTTCCCGATAATACTATTTATTTACATATCACTACCAATAACACGGTTGAAGGAACTCAGTGGCATCATTTCCCCGAATCCAATAAACCACTGGTTGCAGATATGAGTAGTGATATTTTTTCCAGAAAACTTGACTTTACTCAATTCGATTGCATTTATGCGGGTGCACAAAAAAACATGGGTGCAGCAGGCGTTAATCTCATTGTTATTAAGAAAAGTTTATTAACCAATCGTAGGCATCCCATTCCTGCAATTATGGATTTTCAGCAACATATAGCTGCTGGTTCTCTCATGAATACTCCTCCGGTATTTGCTGTTTATGTAAGCATGTTAACACTTAGGTGGATAATTAGAGAAGGCGGACTAGCAGAGATGGAAAGAAGGAATGCTGAGAAATCTGCACTCTTATATCAAACACTGGATCAAAATCCGTTGTTTGTAGGTCGTGTTGCACCGGAAGACAGGAGCAGTATGAACGCTGTTTTCTATTTGGAAAACCCTTTACATGAAGCCCCATTTTTAGATTTATGCAAACAGGAAGGTATGATTGGGGTTAAAGGATATAGAACAGTTGGAGGGATAAGAGTAAGTATGTATAACGCACTCGAACTTTCCAGTGTGCAGGTGTTTTGTGATTTGATGAATTATTTTACTGAAAAATACGGCTAATGTATTCGGCTTTACTTAGGGGGGTACCCCGATTGATTTGCCGAATCATTTTGATCTGCGGTACTTTCTCAACTTTATCAGCCCAAACTATTATTTCAGGAAGGATTACCGATGCAGCTACCGGTGCCCCTATTGCTGCTGCGAGTGCACAATTCAGGGGAGGAAAGGGTATGCTAACCGATAGTGGTGGGAATTATCAGTTAAGTACCTCACTAATGAAATTTGCCCAAATTCAGGTAAGTTATGTGGGATATAAAACAAGATACCTTGATTTTGAGCCTGGAAAGAAATTGAATCTAGACTGTTCACTGGAGCTTGATCCTAGATATATCAGTAATGTAACCGTATCTACTCGAAAGCGGGCACCCTATAAGAATAAGGGAAATCCTGCAGTTGAATTGATTCAGCAGGTAATAGACCACCGTGCAGCAAACAGAAATACTGCGAGCGATTATTTAAACTATACGCAGTACGAAAAACTCACGCTATCATTGAGTAACTTTTCCGATAAGATAACGGCTTCGCGATTGTTGCATCAGTATAAATTTTTATTTGAAAATAGAGATACTACTTCAGTAGAAGGTCGGATACTTTTACCTGTATATATACAGGAATCTATCAGTAAGCATTGGTGGAGAAAAACTCCGGCCGCTCAAAAAACAATCGTTGAAGCAGAAAAGCAGGTTGATTTTGGTTCATATGTCGACAATAATGGAATCAATTTATACCTCAACCGCCTTTATATGGATATCGATATTTATGAAAATAATATACCCCTTTTCACCTATCAGTTTTTGAGTCCGATTGCAAGTTTATCACCCACTTTTTATTTGTTTTATATACGTGATACCATAACGGATGCATCGGGTGAAAAGCTGATAAAATTATATTTCACTCCTCGCAATACAGGCGACTTATTGTTTCGGGGAAACATGCTGATAACGATGGATGGAAATTTTGCTGTTAAGCATATTAATATGTTTATCAGTAAAAATGCCAATCTCAATTTTGTTCGTGAGATGAACATTGATTTGCAGTTTGAAAAAAATGCGAATGGTAAGTATTTTTTGAGTACCAGTAAGATGGGGGCAGATGCAGGTATAACCCGATCTATGAAAGGAGGTATTTATGGTGAAAGAACAGTAAGTTTTCGCAATTACGATTCGCGAACAGTTATTCCGGATTCGGTTTTTTCGGGAGCGTCTTTAGTAAAAAATACAAATGCAAAGAAACAGCCGAATGATTATTGGCAGCTAAACCGTAGAGATACACTTTCCCGAACGGAGGCAGCCATTTATACCAATATTGATAGTTTAACCCGAATGAAATCGTATCAAAGGGCAATGAGTTGGATGGTGTTTTTAGTTGATGGATATGTTTCTTTGGGTCCGGTAGAGTGGGGACCATTTGCAGCATTTTATAGTTTCAATCCGGTAGAGGGTTTTAAACCCCGTTTAGGTGGTAGAACTACTCCTCAATTTAGTAAAAGGATATATTTTGAGGGATATGGCGCCTATGGATTAAAAGACCAGCAATTCAAATATTTTTTGAGTACAACGTATTCACTGAATAATAAATCAATATATCGGTATCCGCTTAGTTATATCCGTGCCAGTTATCAATACGATACCAAAATACCCGGACAAGAATTGCAGTTTGTATCGGAGGATAATTTTTTGTTGTCTTTTAAAAGAGGAAACAACGACAAATGGTTATATAATCGGAATCTGGTAGCCGAGTGGGTGCATGAGTTTCCGGGAAATGTTGCAATTACAATGGGAGGAAAAAATTGGATACAAAATCCGGCCGGCAGTATTGTATACAAAACCCAAACGGGATCCCAATCGAAATTGGTGAATGAAATTACTACCACTGAATTATATGGAGAAGTTAGATGGGCACCGCATGAACAGTTTTATCAGAGTAAAGTTTATCGGATTCCTATCGTCAATCAGTATCCCATATATACTTTGCGTTTTATCTCGGGTGTAAAGGGGTTGCTTAATGGAGAATATGATTATCAAAATTTGAGTGCCCGTGTAGAGAAAAGAGTGTATTTGTCTCGACTGGGTTACAGTGATGTAGTGTTGGAGGGGGGATATATTTTTGGAAAAATACCATATCCTTTGATGACAATTCATCGTGCCAATCAAACCTATTCTTACATGTTGGAGTCATACAATCTGATGAATTTTCAGGAGTTTGTAAGCGATCATTATTTTTCTATAAATGTGAACCATTATTTTAATGGATTAATCCTCAATCGTATCCCTTTATTAAAAAAACTGAAGTGGAGAGAAGTAGTTTCAATGAAAATGTTATATGGAGGTGTTCGGGATGAAAATGATCCTCGTTTACATCCTGAAATGATTCAATATCCCGAAATGGATGGACATCCTATCACATTTACATTGGAATCAAAACCTTATTTTGAGGGAAGTGTAGGAATTTGTAATGTAATTAAACTATTTAGGGTAGATCTTGTTAAAAGATTTACTTATTTAAATAACCCTACCGTTTCTCCCTGGGGGTTGAGAGCACGCTTTAAATTTGATTTTTAATTCCTGTTTTTCATTAATTTGCCCAATTGAATTTTACATCATACATATCAAATATTAGAAAATTTATTCCCAGTCTATCCTCAGTTGGATTGGGTATCCTGTTTTTGTTTATACAATTTCAAGGAAACGCAGCAACAATAAATTTTTCAAAAGACGTTGATAGTTTTCCGGTTCCTAAAGGCAATCCATTACAGTTATTCTATTTACAGCGAACTGCAAATACTAATACAATTATTTGCGAACTTAACACGAATGCAAAAGGACAGCCAATTCCCGAGAAACCTGTGAATGTTTACTGGATTGTTTATACAGAAGGCGGAGCTAAAAAAGAGCTCAATTATATTCAAAGAAATTTTGCATATGGCATTGATGCCAAATCTGCAGAGAACGGCTCTTATAAATTGCATTTCGTTTCTTATAAAAAGAGAGTCTTCGATTTAAAATGGAATCCCGCAGCAAATAAATATCAGGTTTTTGCTACTATTAATAACAAAGAGGCAATCTTACATAAAATTTTTGTTAAAGTGGAGGGAGGAAGTTTTTGGGTCCCCAATATTGTATATGTGGAGTTTCGAGGAACTGATCCTACAACAGGAAAAGAAGTTTTTGAAAGATTTAAACCCTAATTGCAAATAAAAGTATAAAAAGATGTAGCGACATTTTTTCCGAGAGCACATGCTTTTTTTTTCGGATATTTGCACATGGCTTTGATTCAACCTTTTCGGGCACTTCGCCCACAACCACAATTGGCAAGTTTAGTAGCCAGCTTACCTTATGATGTTTTAAATTCGGCAGAAGCTAAACTAGCAGCCAACGGTAATCCCAATTCATTTCTGCATATTACAAAAAGCGAAATAGACTTACCTGAAAACTTAGATAATTACTCCAAGGAAGTATACGAAACTGCTAAAACCAATTTAGCTGCCTTCATTAGCAGGGATATTTTGTTTCGTGAAAATAAGCCCTGCTTATATATATATCGCTTAACAATGAACGGTGTTAGCCAAACTGGATTGGTAGCACTTAGTAGTATAGAAGATTATGAACAGGATATTATTCGTAAACACGAGTTTACAAGGCCAGAGAAGGAACAGGATAGAATTCGGCACATTGCTGAAACAGGTGCTCAAACCGGTAATGTGTTTTTAGCATATCGTCAGCAAGCAGATATTGATGAACTGATTCAGCAATGGACTGTTACAAAAAATCCTGTGTATGATTTTGTTGCAACGGATGATATACAGCATACTATCTGGATTATTAATGATGATAAAGTGATGCAGTCGATTGTGCAGTTATTTGATCAGCAGGTGCCGTTTACATATATCGCAGATGGTCATCATCGGGCGGCTTCTGCAGCAAAGGTTCGGAATACATTAACTGGCGCAATACCTACAGGGGCGGAATATTTTTTAACTACGCTTTTCCCTTCCAATCAACTACGTATTTTGGATTACAATCGGGTGGTTAAAGATCTGAATGCACATACCCCCGAATCTTTTTTAACGGCGTTGTCTCAAGATTATCAGATTTTCCCTGCCGGTGCTGAAATGGTTCGGCCACAGCAACCTCATGAAATGGGTATGTATCTTAACAAGCAATGGTACCGCTTGCATTCTTTGCCAGGAACTTATTCGAGTGATCCCATTGGTGTTTTAGATGTTACCATTTTACAGCAAAATGTACTGAGTAAATGGTTGGGTATTCAAGATGTAAGAACCGATAAGCGAATCGATTTTGTGGGTGGAATAAGGGGTTTAGGTGAATTGGAAAGGAGGGTTAACTCTGGTGAAATGGCAGTTGCCTTTAGTTTATATCCGGTTACAATAGATCAGTTGTTTGCTATTGCTGATTCTGGGGCGGTAATGCCTCCCAAAAGTACCTGGTTCGAACCCAAATTACGTGATGGGTTGTTAACCCATCTGATTTACGACTAATTGCCCCTTAGCCGGGTTGCTAGTATTTCTCATAGAAGGTTTGTCGTTTGCAATAGATTTGGTATTTTGTTATCTCAACGATTTGCCATGTACTTTTATAAACGAGGCCTGTTTGCTTTTTCTAACGAATGTATTTCAGGTGAGCTACTTAGGAATAATTTCTTATACATAGCTGGTATACTTCCTCAGCTGCATGCACTTTTCTTTTCTGTTCAGCCAAAAAACTATTGGCCGATTCATCCGTTATCATATATTTACTTTATGAATAAATGCTTCTTTAATAAAATTATTTTATACATATAATAAGTCAAATTTTATGGAATATAAAAGACTCTTCGATAGTGTAGCACATCAACTGGAACATTTTCCTACAGAAGCGATGTTGGCAGCAAAAGAAAATGGAGTATGGGTTAAATATAGTACACAACAGGTTGCCGACATTGTAAATGCATTATCGGCGGGCTTATTAAATCTCGGTATAAGCGGACATGATTTTAAACCAGAGACAAGTGATAAAATTGCAATCATTAGTAATAATCGTCCGGAGTGGGTATTTACCGATTTAGCGGTTCAGCAAATTGGTGCCATATTGGTTCCCTTGTATCCAACTACCAATCCCCTGGAGGTAGAATTTATTTTTAATAATGCTGCAATCAAATATGTATTTGTAAGTAACCGAGAGATGTACGATAAAGTTGCTGCTTTACAAGATAAAATTCCTTCTTTGCGCGCAATATTTGTGTTTGACGAAATCCCGGGAACTACGCATTGGAAATCATTATTGGTAAATTCAGATAGTCCATTACTACAGCAGGTGGCAGCCATCAAACCTACTATTCCTGCATCACATTTGGCAACAATTATTTATACTTCAGGAACCACCGGAACTCCAAAAGGTGTTATGTTAAGCCATAAAAATATATATTCCAATGTGATGATGGCTAAAGAAAGTTTTCCTTTTAGAGATGCACCGGGCTCAAAAGTTTTGAGTTTTTTACCCCTGAATCATATTTTCGAAAAAGCCTGCACATATATTTATTTATATAGTGGTATTAGTATTTATTATGCCGAAAATCTGGATACCATTGGAGATAATTTAAAAGAAGTGAAACCCGATGGATTTACCACAGTTCCAAGGTTGTTGGAGAAAGTTTTTGAAAAAATTATGTCGAAGGGTAAGGAACTAACAGGAACTAAACGAAAACTATTCTTTTGGGCAGTAGATTTAGCAGAGCGATATGATAATTCTCAGTCGGGTGGCTTATGGTACAATTTACAATTGGCGTTGGCAAACAAAATCATTTTTACTAAATGGAGGGAAGCACTGGGTGGTAAGGTTTCTTTCATTATAACAGGAGGAGCAGCCTGTCAGGTAAAACTTCTTCGCATTTTTAATGCTGCTCAAATACCAGTTTATGAAGGATATGGACCAACAGAGAATAGTCCGGTAATCACCGTAAATCGGCAAATGCCCGGTGGGATGAAGTTTGGTACAGTTGGACCAGTGATTAACGGGCAAGAAGTGAAATTAGCGGAGGATGGAGAGATTTGTGTTAAGGGTCCCAGTGTAATGGAAGGATATTATTTGCGACCCGATTTAACTGAAGAAGTAATCATTGATGGTTGGTTGCATACAGGCGATATTGGTATTTGGGTAGATAATAAATTCCTAAAAATAACTGACCGGAAAAAAGAATTATTCAAAACAAGCGGGGGCAAATATGTAGCACCTCAACCTCTTGAAAATAAGTTTAAGGAAAGTCCGTTTATTGAGCAAATGATGGTAGTAGGAGCCGATCGGAAATTTGTGGGGGCATTGATTGTGCCATCTTTTGCAACTTTACAAGATTGGATGAGGGAAAAGGGGTTGCAATATACCACCAATGAGGATGTAGTGCACCACCCTCGCGTGCTAGAATTGTATAAAGAGTTGGTTGAGAGTTTTAATAACTATTTCAATCATGTAGAGCAAATTAAAAAGTTTGAGTTATTACCTCGTGAATGGACAATTGATACCGGAGAAATGACTCCTAAATTGAGTTTAAAGCGCAAAGTAGTAATGGAAAAATATAGAGATGCTATCGAAAGGATTTATGCTGAATAGTACGTTTTAAGACTGAGTAATTTTTATTGATTATCATAATCCCAAGATTTTACAATTGATCATTAGTTATGATAATTGTGAACGCTTGTTTTAACTTCAATTATCTAAAAGATTTAAGGATTAGAAATTGGAAAAACTTTCAACTTGAATTATTAAGATTTGACTTATGATTTATTGATGTAAATGGAGAAACAATACAATAATCTATTCGCTGAATGGAATGTGCAGTTTATTTCTTTTTGTGTTCAATGGAATCTTTCAAAAAAAATTTATAAAGTTTTAGATTGTATTTTGTTCTTTAGTTAATAAATATTTCTTTCTAATGATTTCCTGTACGGGAATTTGTTCAATTTTACTTTCCAGCCAAGAAATTATGTCCAGATACATAAAAGCACGATTACCTGTATTGCTTTTTTCTAATGGTTTTAGTTCGGAAAGTAGTATTTCAAATTTAGTACGTAGTTGTTTGGGAGAAAACCGAAATGCCGATTGCAAAAACCCAAAGATCTTTTCCTCTACAACGCTTAGGTTATTCATTTTATACATAAATCGGTACACCGATTTTAGTAAATATTTCAGTAATTCATGATTGCCTAACTCATAATGTGCAATTAAATGTAATAGTCGCGCATAGCATTGCAGGTCTGTTCTCAAATCAACCTTCAGATGTATAATCTTATTGAGGTAATCAATACTTTTATCCGGATGCCCGCTTCCAAAGTATAGAGATGCTATTTTATAATAAAAAACCAATACCCTGTGTCTATCAAGAAAAAGTTCATACTCTTTCAATTTTTTTTCTATGTATGGCACCAGATGCAACCCTTCGGTAAAAGTGCCGGTCATAAAATGGTGATTGATTCGTGAAGTATATAGATAAATGAATGTTTGTATTTGATTGTTTCTGTTTTGCTGAATAACTGGCGTTTGCATAAAGTTTTCCAGCAATTGAATGGTTTCATCAAATTTCTGAAAGTTTCTGAGGTCGAAATGGGCGCCAAGCAGGTTATGTAGCCCCTTAATATAAGAGGCGGTTTCTATTTCAATCATTTTTTCATCCGAAGAAAATAAGTCCACCCATTTTTGGCAGTACCTATAGTATACAAGAAAGTTTTGCGTTATAAATGCATGCCAACAATAGCATTGGTAGAGATATAACCTCTCATAAAACCCTTTTTCATTTTGGGCTGATGATATTGCAGGCTCTTGTAAATATTGGTCAACCGCTAATCTGTCTTCCTCGTTTCTGGCATGTCCGTTTTTGATATACCAGCCATAAAGTTGAAGGGAAATATTTGAAAGCTTACCTATCAATTGAACGCGGTCGTTCACTTCATCCACTTCAGCACATAGTTGTTCTGCTCGATTTTGGATGCTTCGGGTAATATGCAGCGTTTCAATTTTTTTCTCCAGAAATAAAATCTGTTGTAAATAAGTAACCTGATTATTATTTCGGGTAAGTTCTTTTACTTTTTCGAGCAACTTCAAACTTTGCAGATAGAGTCCTTTATTGTAAAGTAATCGAGCAAAATCGAGTTGTTCATGAATTTGAAGGTCGATATTTTCATCTTGTTTCAGAATTCGCAGGCTTGCCAGAATTTCTCTGTATAAATGTGCCTTCAGATTGGATAATTGTTGTTTCTGTAGTGTAGGATTTTTTTTCAGTAGCAGCTCTTCATCATAATGTTTCATCGCCTCCAGGGCATCAAACAGTTGAACTACTTTAAGATCGCTGCTACCCGAATTTCGGGTGATATAGAGCTTAAAATTGCGTTTTTCAGATCTTTCGAGTGACTGAATCAACTGAAATAAGGTATCGGCAGATCGGTTGGGCATCGTATTTTATTTGTTCAAAAAGTGAATACCAGTAAGGTTTTCAGCTGTTTTTCCGGACTTTGTACGGTGTAAAATAGCTTATATTTTACCCAAAAAGGGCATTTTTTTAGTACTAAATTCGACTATTTCTCGTTTACATTTTCCCACTCATTCCATTGGGATTAAATATAACGAATAAATTTAACATATATTCAAAATCAATTAGCTATGCAAAAGCAGGTATTTATTTTTGATACTACACTGCGAGATGGTGAGCAGGTTCCGGGATGTAAGTTGAACACAAAAGAAAAACTGAAACTAGCCCTTCGGTTAGAGGAGTTGGGGGTAGATGTAATTGAAGCAGGATTCCCGATATCCAGTCCGGGAGATTTTGAATCGGTTACTGAAATTTCGAAAATTATTCAGCATGCAACCGTATGTGGATTAACAAGAGCTGTTCAAAAAGATATTGATGTTGCAGGAGAAGCATTGAAGTTTGCAAAAAAGCCTCGTATTCATACTGGAATTGGCACTTCAGATTTTCATATTAAGAGCAAGTTCAATGCAACGCGTGAAGAAATTCTTCAGCGGGCAGTTCAGGCAGTGAAATGGGCTAAAAAATATACAGATGATGTTGAGTTTTTTGCAGAGGATGCCGGAAGAACAGATAATGATTATTTAGCCAGGGTGGTTGAGGCGGTAATTGCAGCTGGAGCTACCGTTGTAAATATTCCGGATACTACTGGTTATTGCCTTCCCTCGCAGTATGGAGAAAAAATTGCTTATCTGATGAAGCATGTGGGGAACCTCGATCGCGCCATTTTATCATGTCATTGTCATAACGATTTAGGTATGGCAACAGCCAATTCAATTGCTGGAGTAATTAGCGGAGCTAGGCAGATTGAGTGCACTATCAATGGGATAGGTGAGCGTGCAGGTAATACTTCTTTGGAAGAAGTTGTGATGGTGTTGAAACAGCATAAAGATTTGGAGTTATTTACGAATATTAACACTAAGCTATTGAACCCTATCAGCAGATTAGTGTCTGAAACCATGCGGGTTCCTGTACAACCAAACAAAGCAATTGTAGGTGCCAATGCGTTTTCCCATTCTTCAGGAATACATCAAGATGGTTTTTTGAAAAATGCACAGAACTATGAAATTATTAGTCCGGATGAAGTGGGTGCTGAAGGTAGTAAAATTGTATTAACAGCCCGCAGCGGACGCAGTGCACTGGCTTATCGTTTTCAGAAACTTGGATATGATTTTACTAGAGATGATATTGATATTTTATATGAAAATTTTCTGCGGATAGCCGACAGACAAAAAGAAGTGGAGGAGGAACATCTTCATGAGATAGCAACTGTATACAAACAAAGTACAGTTCAGGCTTAGTATTTAATTTTTCAAATTTTTTCGGCGTGAGCCAAATTAAGCGTATGGGGGCAACATTATTTGATAAAATCTGGCATCAGCATATTGTTGAGCAAGTTACAGATGGTCCATCGGTATTATATATCGACAAACACTTGATTCATGAAGTCACCAGTCCGCAGGCATTTCAGGGTATAGAGAAGCGAGGCTTATCGATATTTAGGCCGAAGCAAATTGTAGCAACAGCCGACCATAATGTTCCTACG
>Ga0214923_10002973_pt1 | contig 21758 bp, 22 predicted proteins | sample LL1510_MetaG_FD_177993 | JGI IMG/M metagenome (GOLD analysis project Ga0214923, IMG submission 177993) | Freshwater microbial communities from Lake Lanier, Atlanta, Georgia, United States - LL-1510 | ecosystem: Environmental > Aquatic > Freshwater > Lake | place: USA: Georgia | collected...
GACCTAACAGCCCCAATATCGTAGATATGTATCTTCAAGTTGTGGGGGAGGCTGTAATGGCTGGGGCAAGATTGAAACTGGGGTTGGGACTGGGGCGGCGGCAGGGACTGGGACGGCGGCAGGGACTGGGACGGCGGCTGGGACTGGGACGACGGCAGGGGTGGCACTATGCCAAGTTTCAGCCAGGGCTTTCCAGGAGGCTGGGAATGCTTTCTCCATTTCATCCGCAACAAGCCGAGCATATTCCTGAATTTCTCTCTGTGCAGTTGGATCCAGTCGTAGAGAGCACAGCCGCGCATATGCTGCCAAGCTCGCAGTTTCAATGAATTCCGTATACATAGATTGAGGCAAAACAGCCCTCGCAATTTCAGGTGCAACTCCATAGGAAAGTAGACGGTCATATGCTTCCAACGAATCATTGATTGTATTTGCCATGATTCGATGCGCTACCTCGGCATCCTTTACAGGTTCAGGACGAGACCCCTGCTTCGCCTTGGGGTCCCTCGCACGCACGGACTCGGGCTCAGGAATCCAACACTCAGGCTGAAAGTCTACATAACGCCGACTCACCTCATTCCTGGCAAATCCGACCGTGTGTCGAAACCATTCCCGTGCCACAAAAATAGGCATTTTAATACGGAAACGCGCCTGGGGATGAAAAAAAGGGCTTACATGATGATGACGAGCCAAGTAACGCAACAGTTTCTCGTCTCGCTCATCCAATTCTTTTGACTCTTTGGCAAAACTCACACGCGCCGCATTTACAACAGTCAAATCCGACCCGAAAACTTCAAGAAGTTCCACAAGTTTGGGAGTGTCCATTTACATTATATTATCATTAGTTGTTTAGATTCTCATTGATGTATAATAGGTGAGACGGGTATATACGCTGGACACAACATTGTTTCATCATAAGTGCCATCTGCATCTTCATTCCTAGCATCAAGATTTTCTAGAATTGGCGGCACAAAATTACGTGTAATTCTAGGCAAGGAACGTGGCAATACATTAGACATATCTACTGTGTCAGACCCAGCCGCACCAGCCGCACCAACAGCCCCTACCACATTACTTTCATCAATTTGACTGGTCAAATCCTGACTGATGTGTCGCTGTAAAGTATTGCTAAAAGTAGCTTGCAGTTGGGGGACACCAGACGCTTGCCGACTAAGTTGTCGCAAATTTGGAGTATTCGGCGTAAAATGAGAACGAACACCTCGGCCAAGTGACAAATATGCGGAATGCTGAGAAAATACATGTGAAGTTTCCATTGCAATAAGTTCTTCCGCTTGTGTTTGTCGTAAATTATTAGCAACTGGATTCATTGCTGTCTCCATTTCTAAAATTTCCTCCAATAACAGTGCATACAGAGGATGTTCGGAATCTGTATTCGCAATCTGAATTTGTTCACGCAAAATCACCAGGCGATTTCGCAGCTCTTCGAATTGAGTTCTCGAGATCAACGCCTGGCGAACATCATCAATAAAATACGCCGTTTCCAGGCGGAAATAATTCACCAGACCCAATTTCTTCTCATCCTCCGTCACAATACCACTAAAATTTTCAACAATTTCTTCAAATGCGTTCAAATTACATAAATCATATCCCTTTACAGTCACCGAATCAATTTCGTTCGGAAGTATAAGAACAACTTCATTTTCGCTTTGTAGGTCGCCAAGAAATATTCGCGTCTGATTTAGCTCTTCATTGAAATGGACTGCAAAGGTGGTATTGAGATTCTTGGCGGTATATTTACCCGAAATAATGATTTCTACTTGTTGCGCCGAGCATGTAATAAGTCCACCGAGAATATTGGCAAATACTTCTGCCACATCCTCCAAATTTTGAACCACATTGTAAGAGCCACCTCCTTCGGTTGCCATACTACGCATGAGTTCCGAATTGTGATGAACACCGTATCCAATACAGGCAAAGGAGGCTCCACTCGAATCTTGAATGACGCGTGATAAAATGCGATTGATTTCTAGTGGCTCTGTAATTCCTTCATTCGCATGACCATCTGTAAGTAACACAACGCCGTGCTTCATATACGGCGAGGTCGCCGAAGTATCCGGTTGATATAGCAGACATTCTCTTGCCGCCACAATAGAGGACGATAGGTTCGTGCCGCCATCTGCCTTAATACGCTCAATGGTATGTTCAATTAGTATTTTATTCTCAGGAGTTACCTCCTTTTGTTTAAAGAGTATGTGTGCGTTTTCGTGAAATTCAATGAGAGATATTTTGTCTTCAGCGGTCAAGTATTTTAGAATATGTTTAAGGGACCACTTGACATTTTTTAGACGATTCTCGTCGTCCATTGAGCCAGACGTATCCAACAGCATTGTAAAATGGACGGACTGTCTATTTTGGCGAATCGGAGCCTTGATGCGCAAACATTTACTTTCTCCTCTGGGAGTCTGAAAAGAGAAGAGGGACGTGAAGATTCCAGAGGAAGCCATGATAGTGGATATTGAATTAATCTATAAAAAATTTAAATAAAGTGCGCGTTCAAATTTTCACGACTACTCATCCTATGAAGCACTCGTAGAATTTTTATTCTTTTTCCACTGCTGATACATATGACACCATTGAACTACAAAAGATGATGCCAGTTTCTCCTGGGCAAGTGTGAGCAATTGACGTTCCCGCTCACTGCGTGACGCAATAAATTCATCGTAATCCTCTGGTAACGGGGCAGGTGTTGGCGGCTGATATTTCGCGGGCGTGGGCGCGGACGTATGCGCGGACGTGGACGACATTTTTTCACACTCACCCCAACCCATTCCCCAAAATCTCTTTCAATTTTTCAAATTTCAAATCAACCAGCAAATCCCAAATATTTTTTTCGAATATACCACACCGTTCCAAAAAGAACTCCACCCCACACTGTGTCAGCCACTGCGATTTTCCAATCATAGTCTTTCAAAGTTGCCAGGCTCGTAAAATCATACACTGCATACGTAGCAGCACCAAATCCGACCGCCTCCCAATATGTGCCAGCACTCATTACTAAATAGGACAACGCGATGTAAACCACGGTCGCAGCCCAAAAACGCATCACAACCGGACTGCCCTGGATTTTCGCCAGCATTTTCAAGGAAAGTCTGCCAGCCGTCATAAGCCAAACCAGGTCAACACAAATCAATAGAAGTATCGTAATCAAATAATCCAACGCGTTCATTTACAAATTACCTAAGTATCTCTATTAATAAAACAACTAATCGCAAACTCCATTCAATAATGTCGGCATCTTCATTATCTCAAAACGACCTCCAGGTGCATCTTGAAGCTTTCCAGGCAAATCTCAATGGAAGCAGGATTCTCCTACAAGGTCCTTTTACAACTGGAAAATATCCCCCTGTGCTTGATGCTATTCAAAATATTCGCGAACCATTCAAACGGAGATTACTACTGACTTCTCACGCGGATTCAATTAGCAATACAATTAAATTGTCATACGAAGCCATTTTCCGTATTCAGACTACTATGGACTGGTCACTCTCACTTAATTATATTCAGCATCTCGTCGCACAGCCTGGGGGGCATCCACTTCTCATAATAATAGAAGATTTGGATATCCCTGATGCTTTTTTTGCCAAATTACAACCAATGTCACAGACAACAAACAAAATAACAATCATTCATTTTAACTTGCATGCCATGAAGATTCGCTCAGGTCTATCCACACTTTATGACACAATCTTTTTCCCAGTTCAGTCAGATATTGGAGCACAGGAGGCGCACCATATATTCAGCATTCTACAAAGTATTTATCGCCCAGGGTGGTCTTTTCAGGAATTTCGGGAGATTTTGACAGAAATTCGCGCAGCCGGAGCGGGACTTTGCTGGACTCGTGTCGATGGAAAAAACGGGAACATTTTTTGGTATGATCCTGTTCATTCTTTACGAACTCATGAACTTAATAGGGAGAAAATCGCATATTTATTGCGATGGGTGGCAGATGAACTCAATTAAACAGACGGGCCACCTGATAAGGCCTGGGTCAAACTACCGAAACCTTTCGCAATATCCTCTGCCAAACTTCCACCCTTTGAGCGGCGTGTCACACGACCAGAACGACTCATTAGACGAAATGTTCCTTTCTTGGGCTTGTAGCCCAGTTTGTATAGACGCGCAATGGCTTTCTTGCCCGCAGCATGCTTCTTACGGCTAACTATTCTACCGGACTTCGTTTTCATCAAATCCTTCTTTGTTAAACCACCCGAGGTATGTTTCGCGGTTCCATGCCAAACCTGTGCCTTACTTCCAACTGTCTGTGCCATTGTGTTCTACTTTATGAAAAATAATTTTTTTGAATATAATAGAATAGACTTTCTCATCCGAAAGTCTACAATTTTGATTTCAAATAGTAATTTATTAAGGGCATAGTAGTTTCCCAAAGTATATTTAAGCTTAGTAGTATCCTAAAGTAGTTTTAAGGACTAAGTAGTTTGTAAAGAAGGTAGTAGGTAGTAGATAGTTTGTATAGTAGGTAGTTTGCAGAAAAATTGAACCCTGGTTTTTAATAGTTTTTTAAAAGACATACACAGCATTAATCTAATCACCTATTAAGTTGAAAATGCCTTACAAGTATAATAAGAATGATGCAGGACTCTTCGTTTGCAGCCAATGTAATAAAACCACTATTCACCGTAGCACAATGTTTTATCATTATCAAAAACATGAGAATAACAGAGAATTTCAGTGCCAATACTGTGATTTTACAGCACTGACGCAGCAAATTCTGGATCTTCATAGAGATTCTCGTCACCGAGATCAGATTCAAGAAACAGAATTACGACCAATTATTCGGTGTCCTATGGAAGGATGTGGATTTCAAGATATTCGAAAAGGCAACGTGATTACCCATTTTATGCGCACCCATCTTTCCCAAGAGGTTTCAGCAATTCTAAATAAACAAAAAACGGAAAATGGCTATGTGTTTAAATGTAAAACATGTGACGATAGCAAGAATAACCTTGGTAGTTTTCTATATCACTCCGTAGGATGTATTACACTTCAAACAACTGATCCGCGGTATAATATGTTAGCTAGTATCATGTAAGTAATCAATCCATGTCATAATTAAAATGAAGCATAGTTATTATACTATATAAATGATAGCCAAGTGCTGCGAAACCTGCCATGGCTAACATTTCATATGCAGCCCGGGGCGTATTTTTATGTTGAGCACCAATATAAATTAATAGAGGGGCGAATAGGAGGACATGAATAATATTCACCCAGGCACCAGAATGATTCGCCATTAATTTTACAACTGCTTTGTAGCCATGATAGAGAAGAACTATGATACCTGTTGCGAAAAGGACCTGATACACCCAGTCTGGATTCTGTGAGCGAAAAACGGCAACGCCTATCATCGCGGGCCCTATGAGAAATATGTGAAGAAGAGCAATAATCATATGTGGGTTCATTTTTACTTAAAAGTATGGTGGAAAATAAATAGTTATATCGTTTCACGGCTCACGGCTCACGGCTCACGGCTAACGGCTAACGGAAAATCTGTCGATTGTATGTCAGGCAATTCGGTGAGAATTTTAGAAAAGAATGTATCCAAATCACAGCTGCAGTCGTGGCCACCATCATCTATGCTACTGTTAAAATCTGAAATTACAACATTTTCCCTAACATTTTTCATCTCTTCATAAAGAGCTATTGGATGAATAATATAATCATACCCCTGATTTCCACATCTATAAAGTATCTGACTAGGTTCGCAAAAACGCAATTGTGGCTTCCCCATATTAGACAAACTACGAAACCACGAATGCCTCGGCACAATAATAGGAATACTTGGATTTGATTTCATAATTTCCAAAATACTAAACATATGCCCACTGAAAGAATTCGCATAAATTACATAATCTGCACAATTAAAAATAATATTAAGATGATGATCACTTAGCCCAGATAAAATTTGTAGAGAATTCAGAAATATAATATTTTTTCCATATTTTTCAACGTCCATCTTTTTTTCAAAAAGCATATTCAAATAAATTTCCTGTAGAGAATATCCGTCGGGATTATTTGAATCTCCTAGAAATAAAAGTATATCATTTGGATATTTACTTAATATTTCTACAAAGGCTCGAATAATTGTATCAAGCCTTGATTCATAACAATTCGATGATGGAGCAAGCCAAATTCGCGAATTATCTTGAATTTTATCATATATATTCAATATTTTTCTAGCAGAATTTTTATTAACAGGATAGAATTTCAATGATGAAATGGCGATATCTAAAAACTCAATAGGAGATTTAATCACTTTAGATAATAACGTCTGTAAATGAATAGTGGGTGTAAATATTCTAGAAAATCTTTCATTTAGAATTATCATATCATCTGAAAAAACATATGCATTATGAGGTTTATAGTAAAGCCAACTGGTCTGAGATTTTAAGTTATCAGTTACATTTACCGCTAAATAGAATGGAATTATCAAAAAAATAATGTCATAGTTTCCCGTCTGAATTTTTTGGGTCAATTCACTCAAATCAGGGGTAATTATTTCGTAAGTTGATGTCGAAATACTCGAATTTCGTTGAAATGACTCATTAACTGCCTTGGCTACCCGAGAATATCCTGAGCGAATTGTATGTTTTGGAGATACTATTAGAAATTTCTTATTGGATAAATTATGCTGGGTTTGGGTTTGGGTTTGGCCTAAAGAATTTGTATTAGTATTAAATAACTGGGACATTTGCTGGATTTGCATTTTATTATATTAATAACTATTATTTTTAGGCCACCGCATGTCTGAAAAGTCAAAATATAAAAAGAAGAAAATTCCTCAGGCCCTACGACAGCAAGTATGGCTGAACAGATGTGGAGAAGTCTACAAAGCTAAATGTTGCACAATTTGGTGCACAAACATTATTAGCGTGTTCGATTTTCAATGCGGTCACAACGTGCCAGAAGTCAGAGGAGGTAAAACGACGGTCAGTAATCTAATTCCCATATGTGGTCGATGTAATCAAAGTATGGGACATCATTTTACATTTGATGAGTGGTGTGCTAATTTTATTGAAAAGGGGCATAATACGAAAATACTGACGTCGTCGGTTCCACCTGTGCCGATTGTCGAGAATAACAGCAGAAGCTTATGGAAAAAACTTTTTTGTTGCTTCTATACCAATTCATAATTCTTTTGATTAATCAAACAACGCATATCTTTTACGGTCATAATATAATTTCGTTTTTCAATCAATATTGAATATATTTCTAAAGTTGTTTGGAAATCAAGTCGGCCACAATGTAATTCACGAAGAAATTGATTATCATTTTGCGTGTAATCGAAAGTTTCATCGCTTAGAATATTTACAAGTCGATCTAACTGTTTATCTGTATATACACATATCATAAATTATTGAAATAAAGTATATTCCTGTGTTGTCATATTAGACCAACGAACATTTCAAACCGGCACTTGGCGACCCAAAAAAATTGAACCCAGCAAAAACGAATTCGTAAGCACCAACAAAACCGAGAAGTATCCAAAATGAAATGCTCTATCTGTAAGCAAGGGGGACACAACAAGCGTTCCTGTAAGAAGATGACTACGCCAGTTTCAGCACCAAAAATTGAGGCGGACACTATTGTAAAGGCAACAGCACCTATAAAAGTAGAGATGTCTACAATTACAATCTGTACGGAAGAAAATCCTCAATTGAATGAGGTAGAATTTATTCTTAAATTTCTTAAATTATCTTGTAAGGTAAACAATATAACCTCTTCTGTCAAGGAAAATAAATGGGATGGAACTTTTATTGTAGAAACAGATAATCCTTCTATAAATGTAGTTATAATTCTTGTGAAGGGTTCAGGAAGCTTTGTTGACTACATTGTCTACGATAAAGAGAATCCTGATGAGACAACTGTTCCTCTTTTATTGATGGAATCAACAAAGACAACTGACTCCGAATCGCGAAACACTGCGATTAATCAAAGATTTACAAAGTTTGCAGTCGCGAAGCAACGATATCCAACTACGCCTCTTATTCTTTACTATAATACAGAACAAGTGAATAATACAGCGACAAGCCTTTTTGGAAGGCGTCTGCTAACAACCTTTGGTGTCAATGCTTATGATGTGAAAGGAAAGAATTTGTTGGGAGACTCCCCTCCCTTTACTTCTGTGGATGAAATCATGAAGGAGAAGAATGCATTCAAAGAAAAAAAGGGAAATGTTTCAGTGAAGATAACACTGACCGCTCCTCATACTTATACGATTAGTGCCAAGCTATCCAAGGGAAAGAATACCGCAATTTGTCATGACCCAAATAAAGGCCTTATTACAGGCATAGCTTCCGCAATTTACAGTTTGGATAAAGAGGCAAAGTTCATTGTCACAAATCATTGTGTAGCAGTTGACCTAATCAAGAAAACAACCGACAAGTTCTGGTATGCGAACTCTGCATATGATCTTAAATTAGAGGGGTGTGATGTATCTTCGAAGGGAATAATTTGCCCAACCAGTTATTGGACTAGAGATTCCAAGAGTGAAAAGGCATCAACAATTAATTATCAAAACTATATGGAAAAAAATGGTTGGACCACAATCTACCATAATCACAGTAGCAGTGCAAGGAGCTACTTTACGGATTCGGAGGGAAATGAGCACCAAGTTCCCAAAAACTTCACACTTCCTGATGTTGTTATGGTAAATAAAGAAACGCTTTGTGTTCAGGTGTGCGAAGGAAAAATTCTTAAGGATTGCTTCCTGGGTGTAAAGCAACTTGAAAATCTTACCAACTTTCTTACGTATTTGGAAACCCATTATTTAGGATATACTATACAGTGTGGTCTTTGCCTATATGGTAATTCATTTAGAGAGATAGAATCAGTGAAGAAGCAACTTTCATATCCTGTCTTCTTTGCCATGGATTCTACAGGAACATTGTATCATTAAGCAGAAGTGTTCGTTAGTTGTTTGATTCTCTTAATTCCAATATCATAATATTCCTTTTCTTTTTCGTAGCCAACATAGATTCGCTTGGTGTTGATAGATGCTACTGCAGTTGTAAAAGAACCCATACAAGAATCAAGCACTACATCACCTTCTGTTGTATAGGAACGAATAAGATACTCAATGATGTCAAGGGGCTTTTGGGTTGGGTGGAGAGGTTTGCCTTCATTTCCAAACTCCAATATGCTTCTCGGATAGTTTGTTGTTGTCTGGACATAATCTTTCTGAATAGTACGCCCTTCACGGTGTGCTGAATTTCCGTTCTTTCCTTTCATTTTAATGTTACACTCTTTCGTTCCTTGGGGAAAATACTTCATTCGCGGTTGTCCATTTTTACTGACCTTACCATAGCTGAAGACTAGAATATCTTCATGTTCACATAAGAAACGATAGGGTGCCTGTGCAAAGTTTCCAGTTTTTGTTTTTTTCCATACAAGAGAATACTTAAACATTTCAAGATTGCTACTTACTAACATACTTGTAAAGGGTTGTTGAGCAAACAGGACAATTGCACCATTGGGTTTGATAACTCGTTTATAAGATTCCCACATATCTTTTAAGGGAATCACACTATCCCACTTACATTCTGTTAGACCATAGGGTAAGTCTGTAAGAATAAGGTCAATACTTTTATCAGGAAGTGATTTCATTCCTTGGATACAGTCCATATTGTATATTTTGTCATGCCAATCTGCTTTCTGAGATATGATGGAATTGGAAACCGAAGGAACAATCGCAGTAATTGACTTTTTCAAAGTGAAGAGGTATTCTACAACATTAGAACCCTTATTTTTTACACGGTTGTATCTCTCATAAGGAATTTCTTCATAGATTACTTCGCCATATTTCATCATAAGTTCAATTATTTTATCCTTGGAAATGAGACCTTCGTTATTGTAACTCATGATTATATACTTCGCCTTTGCTGATTTGAGCAAGGTATCAAGACTGGATTCAATTTGTTTTTGGTTACAAAATTCAGACTTTATATCAGTACAATCCCTCACACCTGTTACACCTTTGACTTCTGGTTCATCATTACGAATAATCGTCTCAAGAAGATGATAATAGTTTCCATATTGTCGTTCATTATAAGGGGGGTCAATGTACATAATATCACATTCGTGTGAATCAAGATGCTGAATTACATCACCTTGAAGAACCGTATGTTTTTTGTCTCCAAGATTGAAGCAGTTTTCAAGGAAAAGAGATTTTTCAGCACGCTTGTCCCATATCTTGTTGTAAGCACCATATGTTCCAGCCGTATTACTTACAAGACTTACTGCAATGAGTAGGCAACCGAGAAGGAAATCATGTTCACTTTGGGTTATCTTTGTTTCCTTCAACCAAGAATCAATCTGTTTACGAATGGCATCAATCTTTTTGCCGTTTGCGGTTGTAAAGTACATGCGATTGCCAAGGGGAGTATATGTCTTTGCGATATACCCTTCCTCTTCGGGGAGATTGTTTAATATGAAAAGGACCTGTTCTATGGGATTTTGACTTGTAGGTGAAACAATATTGCTAAATTTTATTTCATCTTTTGAAATACCTACCTTACATTTTGTAAGGATTGAAGCTGCATAGAGAATGTCACATGATATTATATTGAAACCATTTTCAGAAAAGTGTGACGACACAGTCCCAGTTCCAGAAAATGCATCAAATAACACACATGGGCGATGTTGAATTTGTTCCGCACATTTCACTACAGACGCATGAATTTTATCTAAGAGTTTCTGCTTACAACCAATATAGCGAATATTCTTATTTGAACTGTATGTAATACTGTTAGTAGTGTCATTCTGTGTAAGTAAAGCAATTATATCTTTCTTCTTCTTACCGCTATATCCTTTGATTTTCTTCTCCTTACAAAGAGCAATCAGTTCCTCACGAGTTTTTGTTGAGTAGTCCATTTGGTTTGACTGCATAATAGTCGTTGTTGTCGCCTCAATTTTTACTGCTCCCTCATTCGTTTTTGATAGAACCTCTTGAACTTCGTGATTGCGACCAGTAATGAATAATGCTTGAATACTTTACTATCAGTTGTTTTTACATAGCAACGCTTTCCACTATCACAACGAGCATAGGAAGGATGCAAAGCAGGATATAGGGCAGTTTCATCTAAACAGATGATTTTATCCATAGAGTATTTTCGTGCTTCCTGTATGAAAGTGCTGACCTCTTTTTGATGCTCTCTTGGTTTGCCCCTGTATGTAGTAGGTTGGTGTATTTTACGAAATCGCTTTCTGGTCTTGTTATTATCTCGTAAAAGTCTGCCTATATGGACTCTTGTAAGTTCAATATCGGGATACTTCTTTTCCAATAGTTCCTTCAAATCAGACATAAAAATATCAGGTTTCTTTTTGAGTTCCTCACGCAGAAATTCAATATGTTCCTTCTTGACTTTGTAAGCAACTCTATTCTTCCTTGTTTTCCTTACAGGAGAACCAGTTTTCTGGTATAAATCAATCCACTCCTGTAAAGATGACCTTTTACAATCAAAAACTTCACAGGTTTCTATTTGATTATCGGTTCGCAAAGCATACTTCACAGCGGAGAGTTTGTAGTCTTCGGTGTGATGTTTTCCCATCTACTCTCTTATTCTAAGTGCCGGTTTGAAATGTTCGTTGGTCTAAAAATCTTATTAATCAAGACAATATATCTTTTGGTTACAAATAAAATTATGTGAATATATAATTATCATATAACTTTATAGGAAGATTGGGGGAAAATGGGCACTTTTAGTGTTCGTTTATCACTACTTCAACTCTCAAACTATAAATATCATCTTTTACATTCCTTTTATCTATTACCTTGACATCTGATGGAACATATGATAAAATTTTTTCTTTGATATCTTTTGGAACATAACCACAAATATTATTGTTTTTCGTGATTTTAATTGCCTTGTCATCATACTTGTTTTCAGGCTCAAAATCCATTTTTAGGATATCATCTATAGAAATAGTTTCAATGATATCCTTATAATGACTTACACCTGATAGTAAAAAACTTAAAACGGGGAATTTTTGAACATATGTATGTTGTTCAAACCCGATAATTCTCCTCCAATCAGCCATATTATATTCTTTTCAATAGATTTGTTTAGACCTACTGAAAAGTGCCCATTTAAAATGCCCGTCGGTCTAAAAATCTTATTAATCAAGACAATATATCTTTAGGTTACAAATAAAATTATGTGAATATATAATTATCATATAACTTTATAGGAAGATTAGGGGAAAATGGGAATACGAAGAAAAACACATAAAAATGCGTCTACTCGGCGGAGATTCTACGGAGGAGGGAGCGGAATAAGTGTTGGGGCCGAGCAATATGGAGTCTATGCGCCTGGAAATCCCGCTGGCGCTAAGGCTGATTTTGAGGCCATGTCAAGAGATGCGGCGAATAGTATGATAGAATATCCTAGTGAAATATTTCCGAAAGACTTAGTAGGACAAGAATTAAATATGCGCGGAGGTAGTGTTGCCATGAATGGTTTAGCGAGCAGTGCGGGTGCCGAGGAGATGTTGAAACAGCTGGTGTCAAATGCGTCGAGTGCGGTTTCAAGCGCGAAGTCAGGCGGTCGTCGCCGCCGCTCTACGCGCAAGGATAAGAAAAAGACGGCGCGCAAAACGGTTCGCGGCGGTAAGCGTGCATTAAGCAAGGCACTGAAGAGCTGGAACAAGGCGGTGATGGATGTCTATCGTGAAATGAAGAAGAAAAACAAGAACATCAAACTGAAAGATGCTATGAAGGAGGCCAAGCGTCGCAAGGATCGTGGAGAGTTATAGATCACGACGGATAGACTCCTCTAACTCTACAAAAAGCATCTCCATAGGCTAGTCGAATTACCCAATGATCTTCATTTTTTCCCAAATAATTAGCTTATTATCATATAATATAAAGAATAAACTAATTTCTTAATAAATAAACATCGTAAAAATGTTTGGAACAGCCTCCATATCTAATAAGCATGCACATTCTATCGAATTACATGACCTAGAGAGAAATGTCATATACATAATCGGCCCATACTCTACGGCACAGCTTAATAATTCGTTTCGATTCACAATGAGTTGTCCGACTTGTCACATAAAAAATTACCATGGCACAAGTGACCATATAACAGTGAGTGATTCACCGTCCGACAAGACTTACTTTATACAAGAATTTCAGATACCACAATGCTGGTGTCCATGCTGGTGTTGTCAATGGGATGAGACGTTTCTCGAATTAGTTCCACAGAATCGCGCAATGAGTATCGTCTCTTATTCGAATATTTCCCAAAATTTCGAGTTCGACTGAAGTGCCTTGGCCTGCTCCAGGGCTCCTTCCATCCAGGCCTGGCGAAGACTTGTGGATTCTCCACATAGGAATGTTGTCGGAAGGATATCGGGAATCGGATGAATAGACCTGGCGGATTCTTCTGCTGGGTCGTATTGCCCTGGGAGCCAATATGTGCAGCCCTCCGACCACGGGTGCATTTTAAAAAATATGGGATCGGGAATGTTCTCCTTTTCAGGAAAGAGGCTTCGTATTTCACGCATGACTTCGCGGCAGACTCTATTCTCCCCACGCCGTTCCATTTTTTCTATCCAGTAAGTCGCATCAGGCCCCTCTGTATAGGAAATCATGACAATCCCTTTTGATGGCTGAATAGGAATGAAGAAGCGAATTGGGGATGACGTTACCGTGCGAGGAACATCAGAGAACCAGGATTTACCATTACGAACAGGAAAGATTGCATACATTCGAAGTAGGGGGGCCATTTTGAGATGTTTCAGAAATGTAAGACGGCGGAGTTCCGATTTTGCCAGGCTCTCTTTCAAAATATTCGCCAGGGCTACAATATGTAGGGCAAGCACAGTTCCTTTCGCACTTATATCTAATTTTACTTCCTGTTTGCTGGGAGGAGGGTCTTTGCGAATACAGGATATAATGTCACAATCTTGTGTGAAATCGTGAAAAACTCTAGTAACTTCAGTGCGGGTATATATGATACCACCGCGCTTTTCAAATTCATCTGCCATGGCTTTTGCCAGTGAACCTAGACCTTCCTGGCAAACTACGAAATCTGCCTGGGAACTCATCTCTTCCTTGAATGCCGAAAGTGCCAGGTCGGCACGAAGTAGATTTGGCTCGGCCCAATAGGAATAACGCTCAAAAAGACGGCGACGGTTGCGTTTTGGCACTAATTCTACCAAGGTATTCGTCGCCAGAGTATCCTTTGATAGATTTTCAAGAGCATTTACGAACGCGGGTATAATTTCCTCAAAGGTCGGTATCGATACATTACCATCTGCCAGGCGGAACTCGGATTCAGGTGAGAGTGGTAGGGTGTGAAGGCCATATTTTTTCAAAAGACCCAGGACTAATTTGTGAGTAGTAGCTATTCTCCCAGCTCCATTTTCCCAGTGAATAGGCTGAAGAATTCCCGCGATTTTATTATGATAGGTTGTAACACGTCCCCCTATGTATCCATATTTTTCAAGAATGGCAACGTTTGCCTTGGGAAATTTGTTAAGAACGGCAAGGCCAGTTGAAAGTCCCGCCAGACCTCCGCCAACAATAATTACATCCAATTGAGGTAATGGCTGGGGTTGCGATTGTGGTTGAAGTTTCCCATGAGATTTCAAGGGAAATTTTGTGGCGGGTTTTCGTGGCATTCCTTAATAAAGAGTTCGGAAAAAATTGACTGATTCATCGCACAAATTTTGCCTATAAGATTACAGAATATATTAATAATTTCCTAATATGTCTCAACCTGTAAAAATTAAAGTGAAGATTTTATTGAAGAAACCGAACGATTCTGGTAAAACTTCTGAAAACTCCGAAAAGACCAGTAATCAAACAAATGAAATAGTCGTCCCTGTAAATGCGACAGAGAGTAAAAATGATTCAAATGAAATCTTGGAGCAAGGGACATGTAGTATTTGTATTGAAAATTTTACAGCGAAACTCCGTAGATGTATAAAATGTCCATACTGCTCAGAGACTATTTGCGCGCAATGTCTAGAAAAATACTTACTTAATACAATTGAAGACCCCCACTGTGTTTCTTGTCGTCGAGGATGGAGTCAGAGTCTGCTCCAGACATTTTGCACAAAGACTTTTCTGACGAAAACATACGCCGACTATCGTAGTAATATTCTATTGAATCGCAGCAAATCCTACCTACCTCGCTATCAAGAACAAGCAGAGAGAGTTCGAGCAGCTCAGCGTATGCGCGGGAGTAATAGACAATATCAGCAAGAACTTGATACTTTAAATGAAGATTTTAGAACCTTTATGACTCAATATGAGAAAAAACGTGATCATATTCTTCGAACAATGAATAATATTAACAACATTGCCTTTGATATTGAAACAGGTCGCAGAAATGTGGAAGGAGAAGTAATTAATGATCAGAATACTTCTTCACAAGAACCATTACACGAACGCAAGAAATTCATTCGTCGTTGTCCTTCTGACGGCTGTAATGGCTTCCTGTCATCTGTATGGAAATGCGGTCTATGCGCCAACTGGACCTGCCCTGATTGTTTTGTAGTAAAAGGACTCAATAAAGATGTTGAGCATACTTGCCGTCAAGAAGACAAGGCAACTGCAGACGAGATTCGTAAGCGAACAAAGCCATGTCCTAATTGTGGAGAATTAATTGAGAAGTCCGATGGATGTGACCAGATGTTTTGCACATCTTGTCACAGTCCTTTTAGTTGGAATCGTGGCGAAATTATTAAAACAGGAGTCATTCATAACCCACATTATTTTGAATGGCTTCAGCGTAACGGCGGTTCAACAGGTGGTCGGCATCATGCGGATATACCATGCGGCGGTCTTCCAGGATATCAAAATATATTTCGCAACTTAAATCACTTTATGGATTTAACTTCAGAAAATAAAAAAAGAATTACACTACTCAGTAATGCCTATAGGGCATGCGCACATATTATTGATGTAGAGCGTCAACACTGGACTGCTCATACAATACCAAATACAGAACATAACACAAAGCTCGGCATATCTTTCCTATTAGGTAATATAACTGAAAACGAATGGCGGGCCAAACTAAAGTTAGATGAAAGAAATCGAATCAAATCAAAGGAAGTCCGCGATATTTTGGACGCTTTTAATAATGCGTCTATTGATATATGGCGGCAGATTGACGATAAAGTAATCAAATGTTCAACGCGTTCCCTGGGCAATGAGAGTTATCAGGTGACCTTGCCGCTCGAAGAATGGATAAAGCAACTAGAGCAATTACGTTCGTTTATTAATCCTCCTCTTTGGGAAATTTCTCGTATATATAATTGTCAAGTTCCGCAGATTGATGAAGAATTTAATTTCAAACTGTCATCCGTTTCAAAAGAGCGGAAATTACAGCGACGCGAATTGAAGCAAACACAAATCAGTGAAAGTCAGGCAGAAATAAATAATCCTGCTAAAAACCAGCAATAAGTCGTATCTTATGAACCTGCATCATCCAGCGCTTGTATATATCTGACTTAATAATGGAATGATGAACTCCAAATGAAAAATATTCAACCGCCTGTTCCATTTCACACTTCTGCCACTCCATCACCTCATACATTTTTTTACAGTCCTCCACGGATGCAACCATTATAGGCTTTCCTGTAGATACTCGAACATGATTATGAAAATCATAGAAATATTGGCGAGCAAACGCCTGAAGCTCAGCCCCCCTTTTTGTTTTCACTTGACCGAATGGATGAGAACGTATGTAGGCTCTAGCATGATTTTGACAGTCAAAACACGGCAAAATCGACGGAATATTATCAACAATGAATTCGAGAGCAAGGGCCATATCTCTATCAAGACTATCAACGCCAGACCGACCTACACGCTCGGAAAGAATGTGAAAAAATTTCCATAATAGAGGCCCCCAATCGGACGGAGAAATATCTGTAATATATTCAATATCCTCGCCTGGAGACCCTGCAGCAGACCCTGCCGCAGACCCTGGCCCCCCAACAATCTGATTAGGAATATTGGCTCCACGCCGTAATGGTCGACCGCCAGCAAAAAGACTAATAATTTTCTTTTTTTTACCACAACCACACCCCATACCTATGACTTAAAAGGACTTAATAGGAAATTAATCTCACACATTTACTTTGACTTCCACGATGTTGAACAAACCGTGCATATATACTGGTATTTCAAATTAATTGGATCATATTTCAAGAATACAACATCTGATTCTCTCGTGCCCTTCACAGTCGCACATTCTGCATTTGGGCATTTTATCATATTTGTATGAGGAAGTGTATTATCATCAATAGTAAATTCATTCAGCAGAATCTTGTAACCTTCGGATGCCTTTTCCTGAAGATTCAATTCCATGACAAGACCTCCCTCCGTATCGTCTTCATTATAACTACATACTCTACAGCTATATACTAGTTTATCCGACTCCTGTTTCATTTGTAACATATTACTACAGACTGGGCAAAAACGGAGCGGCATTCTATTCCTATTAAGTTTTCGTGTTCTTTGTTTCGACTAAAAAAATCCTATACTTCAATTTTTAGGCCGCCATCTTGGTCATCGAAAAATTTGAGCCTCTTTATTAGATTTTTCGAAATCATAGAATATGGATTCCAAGATGAATTCTCACTATGACATCTCGGAAAGTGCCTTGGGACGTTTTCTGGGATCTCACCGTGCTCCAACAGGACGAACCCAAAATGTCAATCTTGCCTTAACAGGAATGGGAGTCTTGAAGGGCCGATGGATAATACCAGATGAAGAATACTCTACATTTCTAGATTTGCTACATGACTATCTATTCATTCAAAAACGTCGTCCATTGAATCTAGTAGAGCAAAGACGAGCAAATAACATTACTCCTCTTCTTATTGATTTGGACTTGAAATATGACATCAGCACATCTCTAGTGCGTCGCTTTCATCTAGAAAATATTCGTATATTCATTCGTAATATTACTCAAATTATCACCGAATTTATTGATCTAGGAGATCTAGAAACTCTGCGATTCTTTGTCCCACTTCGCCCAACTCCCTATGAAGATAAGAGGCCGAATATCAAGCAAATTAAAGATGGTATTCATATCGAATGTCCTGATTTATCCCTACAGGCCAACACTCAACAAGTAATTCGTTATATCGCACTTAAAGAAAAAATCATAGAAACCGCCTTCGAAAATTGTGAATATATTAATAAACCTGATGATATTTATGATGAAAGTCTTGTGAAAAAAAATGGATGGTTTCTATACGGTGAAGGAAAACCGGATCTGCCGCCATACGATCTAGCACTCGTATATTGTTACAATATCGCGGATGGACTCTGGTATGATGCCAATTGCTCGGAATATACAGCCAGAGAGCTGATGGGGCTCTTGAGTATTCGGCAAGGAATCACTGATGAATGCTATGGAGTGCGTAGTGAAAAAACCGAGGAATGGAATGCACTTGTGGCTGAAATGAATCCGACCCCAGTGAATCCAATTCCAAACGGGGAGAATCCGACATACGTTGAAAACTCGGAGGGAACTGCTGTTGAAATTGTGGTGAATGAGGCATCATGGTATTCAAAAGGTTATTCGCCACAAGAACTCCAGCTATATAGACAACTTGCGACGGAATGCCTGTCTGTTGAACGTGCGGACAGCTTCTCAACGTGGATGGAGGTTGGCTGGTGTCTCCATAATATCGATCAGAGCGAAGATATGTTCAATACATGGATGGAATTCAGTCAAAAATCATCGAAATTTTCAGCAAATAATATCAGTCAACTGAAAAGGGATTGGTTTCGTGGCTGGGGCCGTTCCACATACCAACAGCGTCGTCTAACTGAGCGCAGTCTTCACATGTGGGCTAAGAATGACAATCCTACGCGCTATGAGGCCTTGATGAAAGATAGCATCATAAATTACATCCTTGAAAGCGTAGACAAGACACATACGCACATTGGTCGACTCATCCAGAAAGTATATGCCGCAAATATTCGGTGTCATATCGAGGACAAACGTAAAGTTGCCTGGTATGAATGGACTGGCAATGGCTGGCAACTCGATCCTCAGGGCATTCATCTTCGAAAGAGGATGACGACCGAAATTGCTTCTCTTGTTGATGAGACAAAACAGACTATTCGCCGTCGTGTTGGGAACATGGGAACGGAGGTCAACCAGTCTCTTGTTGATTTGGAAAATAGCAAACTAAAGCGACTTCATGAAATTGAAGGAAAACTGTATAGCAGTGATTTCAAGTCAAGTGTTCTAAAAGAATGCGAATATCTCTTTCACGAGCCTAATTTCCTACAAAATCTTGATAATAATCCCTATTTGATCGGTGTGGCCAATGGTGTGATTGATCTCCGTGCTGAGCGTATCGGTCCCGATGGGAAGAAACAGACGTATTGTGAATTTCGTCAAATGCGCCCAGAAGATTACATTAGTTTCATGTGTGGACGCATGGTCGCTAAAGGATGCGAGCCGATTGACTACATTCCCTACAATCCTGAGGATCCCGAACAGGGTGAGATCGACGATTTCATGTGTAAAGTATTTCCCGACACGGCAGTCAGAGAATACATGTGGCGCAAGCTAGCCTCATGTCTGGAAGGTGCCAATAGAGAGCAGCGATATGATACCTGGATCGGTGTAGGCGGTAATGGCAAATCCAAGCTCGTCGATTTGGTGGCCATGACCTTGGGTGATTATGCGACTTCCCTACAAAGCACTGCATTAACACGAAAGAGACCAGATAGTGGTGCTGCGAATCCTGATATTATTGCGGTGTGGAAAAAGCGATTCATCTATTTGGCCGAGCCCGACGATGGCGAACCACTCAATACTTCACGTATGAAGCAGTTTACAGGTGAGGATATTGTCGAGGCACGTGGACTGTTCGAGGATCAGCAGAAATTCAAAATTACAGGCAAACTATTCATGCTCTGTAATCGTTTGCCCCCCATTTATTCGAACGATCGCGGCACATGGCGTCGAGTTATCACGGTGCCTTTTGTCAGTAAATTCGTAGATCCGAATGGTGAAGAGGCCAAGGATATTGATAGTAAGAAGAATATCTATCCGCGAGATAATAACATGGACGAAAAACTTGTTCGGTGGCGCTCTGCTTTCTTGGCCAGGCTAATTCATGTATATGAGACTCAATATATGGTAAAAGGAATTGAGCCTATTCCTGATGTCATTACAGCGGAGAGCCGAAATTACCGTGCGAAGTTCGATACTTTTGGAAAATTCATGGCGGATCGTATTCGTTCAAGTCCAGGGGAAGAAACAACAATTCAGGAAGCTTTCCGAGCATATAAGACATGGCACAAAGAAAATAGCCGTGGAACTGCTCTTCTTGCACTGGACGACTTTACAAAGAGAATGGAGGATGAATTTGGACAACCTGCCGACCGAAAGACCTTCAAGCGAATTATTGTATTCCGTGAAGAAGGTGATGTTGAGGCGTATGATGCGGAGCAAAAAGAACAGTCCTAAATAGAAATGGCCACTGCCACTGATGCGGTGTCGACATCCTTGCCCGTCACAATTCCAGCGAATATCAATAAATTTTTTAAAGAGAGGAAGCGAAATCCTCAGCGTTATTTTTTTTCGGACGATGGCTCTTCTATGGTCTCAAAAGACAGTGGAACAGAAATGAAAATCCCCTTTACTCAGTTTTCTCTCAAGACATCTGATGAACTACATGCATCATACGCGGAACGCAACCAATTAATTAAGGAACAACAAGAGTTATTTGATATAGCAATGCGAGCACTACTTGATGCCAGAGAAAGAGGTGCCAGTGATTTCGAACTATTAACACTGAATAGGGAATGTCAGCGTCTTGATAGTAAATTATTCGAACTTAATTGGAATGAGAAGGAGATGAAAGTGGCGAATCCAACTCCTGAATTGCGTCAACTTGAATTTACGAACCCCTATTTAGTTAATAAACCTAAAGAACCGGTCTATATTTTTACGGCACGAAGAATTCCAGTTGATTTTAGTTATAAGTATGATCTAAGTGTGGAAGAACCTGGCACTTCTGGGGCGAAGGCTGAGGCTACTGCGACGGAGTCGGCAGTGGCGGCGACACCTGTGGCCGTTATTGAACGTGTTCGTTTTGATACAAGTGCGACGGAGACGAGACGGTTGGAAGGCGATGAACCTGTCGAATTTTATTTTAAATTAGAGAACCCCTACAAGGCTTTCTCGCTTTCATATGCGAGTGCGTTTAGTCTGGATGGTAAAGTCTGGCCAACGGTTACACATTACTTTCAGGCTCAGAAATTTCCAACGGACCCTGTATATCAAGAGACTATTCGCACATCAAAGAGACCCGAGGAAGCGAAAAAACTTGGAAAGACTAGCGATCGTCCAGTCAGACCCGATTTTGAACTTTATATGGATGATATCATGCGACGAGCATTGGCCGCCAAGTTTGAACAGAATCCTCCTCTTAAAAAATTATTGGATGACACAGGTAATAAGACATTAATAGATGTTGATCCAACAGATTCATATTGGGGCAGTGGAAAGGACCGAAAAGGAAAGAATAAACTTGGTCAAATGTTGATGGAATTGCGTGAGAAATTCAGAGAAAGAGCTGTTGAAGGGGTTGAGGTCAAAGAGAAAGTGGTGTCTGCGGCACCTGCGGCGGCACCTGCAGCGGCTTCTGCGGCGGCACCTGCAGCGGCTTCTGCTGCGGCACCTGTGGCGGCTTCTGCTGCGGCACCTGTGGCGGCTTCTGCTGCGGCACCTGCG